>Ga0180435_10000093_pt1 | contig 84647 bp, 64 predicted proteins | sample SS_ome_3_FD_132467 | JGI IMG/M metagenome (GOLD analysis project Ga0180435, IMG submission 132467) | Hypersaline lake sediment archaeal communities from the Salton Sea, California, USA - SS_3_S_1 metaG | ecosystem: Environmental > Aquatic > Non-marine Saline and Alkaline > Hypersaline >... | reverse complement strand
TTCTGGTCGGCTGTCGGGCCTTTGAGCGAGAAGTCTGTCGCCCAGGGCGGAGCCCCTCAGGCGTTCCCCGACTTCACTCGCGGCCAGTGGAAGACCACCAAGCCGCTGTCAGTGGACATCTGACAGGAAACACACGTATAGAAACGCCAACGGTTTTCCGTTGACCCGGCAAGGGTTTAGATCGCTATCGTGGATGCGGCGTCCGACCGCGTTTGCGAACGGCGTTCCATTTGCCAGCCGGCGGGAGGCTCAGTCCGCGTTCGTCATTTTGGAGAGTTTGCTTCTCTTGTCGCGGATGCAGCCCAGCATTCGGGTGCCGAGTTTGAACAGGGCCGCGAAGTCGCCGAAGTTGCGGACGCTCATCAGTCTGCGGAGAATATAGCCAGGCCGCATGAAGAACCGCTTGTGGGCCTCGGCGATGATCGACACGAGCTTCTCTTCGGACCAGTTGTCCGAGATGATCACCGGACGCTGACCGTCCTTTTCGATGAAATTCTGAGCGTCGACCTCGCGGTAGGATCCGTCGGCCCGGGTCTGGTGATAAAGCGGCGTGCCCGGCATCGGCGACAGCACGTGGAAGTCGGCGTAGTCCACGCCGATGTCTATTGCGAATCGGATGCTGTTCAGCGCATCTTCGTACGTCTCGACGGGAATGCCCAGGATGAAGTATCCCACCGTCTTGAGCCCGGCCGCACGAGCGAGCCTGAACGCCTTGCGGGCCTTGTCCGGGGTCGTTTTCTTGTTGAGGTACTCCAGGCCGTGAGGATTGGCGCTCTCGACTCCGAAGCCGACGATATCGCAGCCGGCCCGCTTCATCTGCGTGAGCATCTCGGCGTCGACGGTGTCCACGCGGGCCTCGGCCTTCCATTTCAGGCGATATTTCCGTTCGATCAGTCCGTCGCAAATCTCCATCAGACGCTTGCGGTCGAAAACGAACAGGTCGTCATAGAAAATGATGTATTGGGTGCGGTATTTCGCGACAAGCTCGTCGATCTCGGCCAGCACGTTGGCGGCGCTTCGCCCCCGCCATCGGGAGCCGCATACGCCCTTGTCGCAGAACAGACAGTTGAACGGACAGCCGCGCGAGCTGATGAGCGTGGCCACCCGCCGCCCGCCGGCCAGCGCGTAGCGATAGCTGTTAGTCGGCAGCAGATCCCGCGCGGGAAAAGGAATATCGTCGAGCCGCTCAGGGCGAGGGCGCTCTTCGACCGGCGAGTCCTTAGTCGCCAGCCCGCGGATGTTCGAGATGTCGTCGCCGGCGGCGATCGCGTCGAGGATCTCGACGAACGTCTCTTCACCTTCTCCGATGACCGCTCCGTCGAGTTCGGGGTTTTCGCCTACTATCGTATCGCCAAGGGCCATCGGATGAGCCCCGCCGATGAAGAGATATCGCGTATGAGGTCGGCACAGACCCATAGCCCGCCTGACAGAATCAAACACGGGCGTAAGTGCGGTTATGCCGACAACATCCCACCGCCTGGCCGAGATTCGATCGGAGAACTCAGACCAGTCGAGGCCCTCGCCGCAGGCGTCGATGATCGTCACGTCGGCGTGTCCGGCCCGACGGGCGCACGCCGCGAGATACGCCAGTCCCAACGGGACCATCGCCAGAGGGTTGTCGTCGACCCTGCGGTCGGGAGCCTGTATCAGCAGTATCTTAAGATCGGACATTATTCGCAGATCGGTATCGGCAAACAGTTTTCAAGAAGGAGCCGAGCCGCGAATCGTACAGGACTCAACGCCCAATGTCCAACGCCCAATGTCCAGGTTCCAGGCAACGTCAACGGCGAACGGCAAACCTCAGCCGCGGTCGTCGCCGTTGACGTTGGAGTTGCCGTCACTTGGAACTTGAACATTGGGCGTTGGGCGTTGGACATTGACGTAGGGACCCCGGATGCACATAATCTGGCGTCCCCTGATTTTGGAAGAACTTCCCCATGAAGGATTTTGTCAGATCCCTGAAATATTTGAAGCCGTACCGCAACAGCCTGATCATATCGCTGGTCTGCGTGTTGATCATCGCGGTGCTGTGGGCCGGCGGCATCGGCATGATCATTCCGACGATGAAGGTCCTGATCAGCCCCGAGGGCCTGCACGGATGGGCCTGGAACTCGATCGCCCAGGACAGGCTCCAGGCGAAAGTCGAGCTGGACTTCCCCGCAGTCGAAACGACAGTGGCCGGGAAACCGGTGACTATGCTGGTTGACGTAGTCCGCATCGACGAAGATTCGGCCGCCGCCCGGGTCGGCATTCTCAAACGCGACTGGATCATCGGAGTCGGACACGCCGCCGATTCAATACGGCGCCTGTCGGTCGAAAACGCCAACGAATGCATGGGGCTGATGCTCGATACCGACAAGGAGCTTTTTGTCGAGCTGTTCACCCCCGGCGATCAGAGCAGCAGATCGCGAATCGCGAGCATTGAAGCCGGCGGCGTTTCGACAAGCTCGGCTGTGCTTGGCTGGGCCGCCGGGTCCATACCGCAGCCCGAGACCCGAGCCGATCGATTCCCGATCCTGGTCTGGGCGCTGCTGATTATAGCGATCATGACGGTGATGCGCGACGTGCTGCGGTTCTGCCAGGAGTATCTTATCCAATCGGTGGTCTATCGAGCGATAATGGACATTCGGCTGGAGAACTACAATGTGGCGCTGCGACTTCCGGCCACGTTCTTCGCGCGTGAAGGAACCAGCGACACTACAAGCCGCTTCATCCAGGACACCGGTCAGATCTCCCGCGGCATGACGGTGTTGTTCGGCAAGACTCTTGTCGAACCGGCCAAGGCGATCGCCTCGCTGACAATGGCGTTGATCCTGTCGTGGGAGATGACCCTGCTGGCGATGGTGATCGGGCCTCCGGCGTATTTCCTGATCCGCATGTTGGGCAGGACAATGAAGAAGGCCACCCGCCGCGCTCTTGAGGGCTGGTCGTCGATGCTGGCGATTCTGGAGGAGACCCTCTCGGGCATCCGGGTGGTGAAGGCCTACACGATGGAGGGCGCCGAGCGGAAGCGGTTCTTCCAGGTCAACAGGCGCCTGCTCAAGCAGCAGAAGCGAATCGCGCGAACCGAAGCGATAGTCGCCCCGTCGATCGAGGCAATGGGAGTAACCGCCGCGATGGTCGCCGTGGGGCTGGCGGGGCATCGCGTGCTGACCGGGCAGCTCGACGCCGAAATATTCCTCGGGTGGATGGCGCTTCTGGTGGCCATGTTCGATCCGATCCGCAAGCTCGCCAAAGTCTCCAACACTTTTCACCGATCCGACGCCGCGGCGGCAAGGGTGTTCCAACTGCAGGACACCGAGCAGGAGAAACGCGTCCCCAACGCACCGGCGCTGCCGGACCACGCCGAGAGCATTGAATTCCGCAACGTGCGGTTCCGCTACCCCGGGGCCTCGGAGGATTCGCTCCAGGATGTCAACCTGAAGATAAGGCACGGCGAGACGATCGCAATCGTCGGGCCGAACGGTTCGGGAAAGACCACCATGGCGTCGATGATCCCCAGGCTCATCGATCCGACTGAAGGAGCAATTCTGATCGACGGGTTCGACATCGCCGCCTGTTCGCTAAGATCGCTGCGCAAGCAGATAGCGGTAGTCACCCAGGAAGCTGTGCTGTTCAACGCCACTATCGCCGAGAACATCGCCTACGGAACGCGCAAGCCCGACGATCGGGCGGTGGTGGCCGCGGCCAAACGGGCGTTCATAGACGAATTCATATCCGATCTGCCCGACGGATACGACACAATGGTCGGGCAGCGCGGCGCGACCCTGTCCGGCGGGCAGAGGCAGAGAATCACCATCGCACGGGCGATCCTGCGTGATCCGGCGATCCTGATATTCGACGAAGCGATGAGCCAGGTCGACTCGGAGTCCGAGCACAAGATCCACGAAGCGATGGAGGAGTTCAGCCGCGACCGCACAACAGTTCTGATCGCACACCGCTTCGCCACGGTCCTGTCGGCCGATCGAATCGTAGTAATCGACGCAGGCGAAATCCGCGACATAGGCCCCCACGCCGAACTCCTGGAGCGCTGCAGACTCTACAAGCACCTCTACGAAACCCAATTCGCAGCAACAGCAAACGACCAGTAACGGCCGGCAACGGCAACGACTGTGGTCAGTGGGACTGGTAAGGTTGTTGGTCGTTGGCCGTTGCCGTTGCCGTCATTCATCATTCATCACTCATCACTCATCACTGCCGTCAGCCCTCTTCCGTAATTCGTCTCTGCGCTATACAATGTCGGCCCTATGAATAACTACACTAGCAGCCCGTTGAAGAAGTGCTTCTCAGTCGAGAGCGAGGAATTGTTCGGCCTGTCAAGGACGAAACCGCAGGCGAATCCGTTGATTCGTCGAGGATTTCGGACGCCGCCAGGACGGACAAGACCCGCTCGCAGGCGGAATCGACTTTTTCAACGAGCTGCTGGATTCACCGCCGCAGGCCTTTGCTTCGCATTGGCTTCGGTAATGCTCTGCGGGTGCGATGACGGATTCGACTTCGGGTCGATTGGGATATCCGGGCAGTTGGACGCCTGGGTCGCCGGCGAAATGGTCAATGTCTCGGCTCGCACAACTCCCGCGGTCGACCCTTCAGTGTTCGATCAGGCCGCCGGGCAAGTGAAACTGTTCGCCGCGGGCAACGAAACTGTTTCGTTCCAGATCGTCATAGACGCCGGTCGATCTTCCGTCCGGGGCCTGGATGTCGTCTGCGGCGACTTCAAGTCGACCCGGGGCGGGACAATCGAGGCCGGCAACGTCTCGGCGTTCCGCGCCCAGGCCGTTCGAATAACCAGGTACCCGCCGTGGTACCTTCGCCTGGTCGACACCGTCCCCGGCCCGACCGATTACTACGACGCGCTGGTCGGGCTCGACAGCGGCGACGCGGGCAAGATCAAATCGTCCAATCGCGGCGTTCTCTGGGTGGACCTGCACGTTCCGCGAAACGCCGTCGAAGGCTCCTACGCCGGCAAGCTCGAGGTCCGCTCGAAGACCCACAGCACCTGGTCTGCGGAGATAGCCCTGGAGGTTTACAACTTCGTCCTGCCCGACGCCCGGCCGATCGCCACCGTAGGCGGGTTCGACAGCGCGGACCTTTACGCAGCTATGGTCAAACGCGACGGCAAGGCTTTCATACCCGTCCGCATGGACCGCAAGGATCCGAAAGTGAGAGAGGGCCTGGTGCTGATGCGCCAGTTGATGCGACTGGGCCACGATCACCGGCTGGACCTGTTCGACAAGGGCATAGAGCCTTTGATGCGGCGCGACGCGTCGGGAAAAGTGGCGATGGACTGGGACGACTACGACGCGATCGTCAAGCCCTACCTCGACGGCTCGGCGTTCGACGACCGAATAGGCTGCGCGGCCTGGCCGATGCCGATAAGCACCGATTGGCCTGTAGCCCAGTACTACGGCGGTCCGGACAGCCAACTCTACGCGAAAACCGTGGGCGCCGCGGTCGCCGAAGTCCGCAAGCATCTGCCGGCGAACGATCCTCTGGGCAAGAAGATGTTCTACTGGCCTTACCGCGGAGGCGTCTCTCAGAGCGGATATCCCGCTCACGCCCGGCTGGCGAAGATCATTCGCGGCTCCGATCGAGCCGGGCCGATACTGTCGCAACTGCCGATAAGCCCTCCGGCGCTTACCCGCTGGCGTCCCGGAGCCGATTTCGCCTCCCTCAGCGATATCCGGGCCGCTCGCGGCGAGTATTTCGATCACAGAACGACCGCGAGCAGTTCGACCCATCCGCTTTCGGGTTCGTGGCTGGCTCCGGGGACCGCTCCGTATGTCCCCTCGCTGGGCGTAATAGCAACCGGCGCGGACGTGCGGTCCATTCCCTGGTTCGCGATGAAGTACAACTGCCGCGGCCTGTTCCTGCCCGAAGTGCTGCACTGGGCCGGACGGGACCCCTTCGCCGAACCGGCGGGAGCACAAACGAGGCTGTTCTACCCGGGCACGCGGCTCGGGGTCAAAGCTGTCGTACCGTCAGTGCGGCTCAAGCGCCTGCGCCGGGGCCTGCAGGACATCGCATACCTGTGGCTGATGAGGCAGCACGGCAGACACGCCGCGGCCGAGTCGATAATAAACGCCATGGCTCGCTACGCCGGCCTGGACTCGGCGGGAGACAACTATCTCGACCCGCGACTGGACGGTTGGGTCCAGAATCCCGAGACGTGGCGAATGGCGCGGAAACTGCTGGCCGAGGAGATCAAGTCGGCGGTGCGCGGCGAATCGGCCGACCCCGACAAGCAGTTGATCGCCCAGCGAATCGCCTGGAAGCTGTTCGACGAGAAGGCCCACAGCATACGCGTCCAGCAGTCGCGCAGCCAGGTCACGCGCATCAAAGGCTCCGACGATCTGAGAATCACCGTGACGCTTGAACTGTACAACGAACACACGCGCAGCGTGGACGTGGTGGTGAGCATGGACAAGCTCCCGTCGGGATGGAAAGCGATAAAGAACGAAGTGAGAATAACGCCGTTCCCGCCGGCCCAGAGCACGACTGTGAAACTGACGGCCTCGGGCCGCTATGTGCCTACGGGACAGGCCGGCAAGATGACCCTTCCGGTAACCATAACCACCGACGTAAGCCGGCGAAAGACGATCGGCGCCACTGTTTCGATGATAGTCGCCGGAAGGGCTCACAAACCGATCGCCGTAGACGGAGTGCTGAAGGACTGGCCGATGCGCAAGGGCAACTCATGCTCGAATTTCAAACTGATCGGACGCAGAGGACGCCGCGGCGACGGCCTGGCCGAGCGGGAGACGATGGCGTTTGTGCTCAGGGACGCCAAGAACCTGTACGTAGCCTTCAGGTGCACCGAACCCCGGCTCGGAAAGATGATCATCAAGCCGAACAACATCGTTCATTACGAACAGTTGATGGCGTGCAGGGAGGATCTGGTCGAACTCATCCTGGACCCCGGAGCACGTGCAAAAGGCCCCGAGGATCTGTATCACATAGTAGTCAAGCCCAACGGCGTGCTGCTGGCCGAACGAGGGATAAGGACCGATCCGCCGCTGGGGCGATCGGCTCCCTGGCCCGTCGAGGCGCAGATCGCCGTCAAGAAGTACAACGATCTCTGGGTCGTCGAGATGGCGATTCCGCTGTCGTCTATGCCCCAGGCGGCGAGCGAGGAATTATGGGGCGTGAACTTCACGCGCTTCGCCTCCCAGGGATGCGAAGCGTCAAGCTGGTCCGAAGCGCCTCGATGCTTCTACGACCCGCGGAACCTCGGCACGATGCTCCTTCCGGCGGCGACAGAGAATTAAACAGGCTTTGCACTTTTCCCGCCCTGCGGCGTAAACTGAATTCCGTCCGAGCGGACGCCAACGCAAGTAACCACTACAGGAGTTTGAGAACATGAACAAAATAACCGGAATCATCTTCGGGATCATAATGCTGCTGATCGTAGGCGGAGTCGTCGTCAAGGTCTTCGTGTTCCCTTCGCAGGATGCGCCGACCCGCGCGACGAACAAGAAGGGATTCATGGAAGTAATCGAATTCGGCGCGCCGGTGACGCCGATCCTCGACGCCGAACCCTCGGGCTCGGGAAACGCCGGAGTTCATTACGCCAAGGCCATCGAAGTATATCTCGCCAATGAGAAGGCGATTTTCGAAGCCGCCGCGGCTGTCAGCGGAGGCGATCTGACGGCCGATTCACACGTACCGCAGGCGCTCAAGGCTCTTGAGGAGATACGCGGACACGTCGCCACGGCCGCCCAGCAGGCCGGCATGAACTTCCTGGCCGAAAACGCCTCGGGCAAACTGGCGGTCTCAAAACACCAGCCGGATGTGAAGAATCTCGGCATGGCGATCGACATGCTCGACATGCTCGGCGACTACTACATAAAAAACGATCGCCTCGAAGACGCGAAGGCTGTGTTCAAGGACATGTTCACCGCCGGTTGGCACATGATCAAAGCCCGAAGCCACATGCACATGGTCACCTACGGCCTGGACATACAGCAATCGGCGCTTAACGGGCTGTCGAAGTCGATCCCGAAGGACACCGACCCCGAAGAGGCGCGCCAACTCAGGATCCCGCTGCGGAACCACATGGAGGCGATAAACGAGTTCAGCGACAAGTACGAAGAAAAGGCTGAGATCTTCGCAAAGGCGCTCTTCGACGCCGGGGACATCTGGAACATCGCCGACAACGACAAGGACCGCTCCTGGCGAGTGCAGGCGATTCTGGCGATGGGACTGATCAAGTACACCCACCTGTCGAAAGCCAACGCATCGTATAACAACGCGATGATCGAGAAATTCCTCAAATCGGACGATCCGGTGGAGAAAGCCGCCGCCGAAGCGGCCAAAGCATACACGCAAGTCGACTTCAACACCGCCGGAACCACGTGGTGATTTGGGACCTGCCTGCCGGCAGGCAGGTTTGGGAGTTGACGGCTCACGGCAACTAACGGCGGAATCTCCCGCGTTCCAGGCTGTGATTTGACTTGTCCCGCAGAGTGCAGAGAGCCGGGCCGAAGCGATGCGGTAAGGTCGTCGCCTTGGCTGATGGCTGAAAGCTGACGGCTGACAACTGACTACTGATGCCTCACAATGACGACAGTCCGGATTCGTGTTCGCCGGTCCATTGGACTCAGGCGAACTGGAAGGCGAAGCTCCACGCCGAGGCTGTCGGTTCGCCGTGTCCTCCCGGAGCCCTTGTCGATGCGCTCGGCGGGCAACTCGATCCGGTCATGCTGGACTCGGCGGCTCTGCACGAGACTTACGGGCGGTACAGCGTCGCCGCATGCCGGCCCTGCGAAGTGCTGACGCTGCGGGACGGGCTGCTGACCGACTCGAGCGGACAGGCGCTCGCTCGAGGCGACTCGGAGATCTGGGCGACCCTCTCCCAGGCGCTGCGGTCGGTCAGCGCCGAGTCGATCGCGGAAGCCCCCTACTGCCCGGGGTGGATCGGATACGTCGGTTACGAACTCGGAAGGCATATCGAACGCCTGCCGGCCGGAGCGCCCCGCGACACATCGCTGCCCGACATGAGGCTGGCGTTTTACGATTCGCTGCTGATATACGACGCGCTGAAGTCCAGATGGTCGCTTGTGAGCCTGGAATTCGACGAACCCGCCCCGTTCGACACCAGCGGCCGCAACGCACTGGTGTCGATCATAGCCGCCTCGGTCAGCAGTCACGCCGAATCCCCAAAACCAGCCGACCGCGCCGACGCCGGCTGCAAGCCCGCGGACAAAGCCGCCGGGAATTTCTCGCCCGAGAAATACAAAGAAGCCGTCTCGGCGTGCACGGACTACATCGCCGCCGGAGACATATTCCAGGTCAACCTGTCCCAGCGGTTCACCGTATCGGACGCCCCGGGGCCGGCGGCGATCTACAAGGCCCTGCGAGACCGCAATCCGGCGTGGTATTCGGCGTACATGACGTTCGAATCGGCCGGCGGGCGGTGCGCCGTCCTGTCCAGCAGCCCCGAACTGTTTCTCCGAGTCCGGCGCGGGCACGTAACGACCCGCCCGATAAAGGGCACACGCCGGCGAACCAGCGACAGTCTCGCCAACTCCCGGGCCGCCTCCAGCCTGTTGTCCAGCCCGAAAGACAACGCCGAACTGGCGATGATAATCGACCTGCTGCGAAACGATCTGGGGCGCGTCTGCCGGTTCGGATCGGTCCGGGTCACCGACCCGCGCGCCCTTGAGACCCACCCCACGGTCCTCCACCTTGTCGGAACCGTCGAGGGCGATCTTCGGCCCGAGATCGGACCGGCGGAGCTGCTTAAGGCTACTTTCCCCGGCGGATCGATCACCGGGGCTCCGAAGATCCGCGCTATGGAGATAATCGACGAACTCGAGCCTGTCGCCCGCGGCCCGTACACCGGCAGCATCGGCATATTCTCGGTCGACGGAGCCTGCGAACTGAACATCGTAATACGAACGATAATCTGCGACGGCTCCGAGGCGTACGTTCAGGCAGGCGGCGGAATAGTCGCAGATTCGACCCCCGAAGGCGAATACCAGGAAACGCTCGACAAGGCCCGCGCGATGCTCGAAGCGATCGCCCAGGCCCGCAGCGAAACGACCGCCGATTCGGCACAACGCCCGGAGATATCCGCATGAGAACATATCCGATAATGATGGACATTCGAGGCAGGCCTGTCGTCGTTGTCGGAGCCGGCCCCGTCGGGCGGAGGAAAGTCGCCTCGCTCCACCAGGCCGGGGCCGAGGTGACGCTCGTTGACCCGGAAATGCCCGAATCGCCGGACCTGCCGCCGGTTACGATGCTCGCCGAGCCCTACCGACCCGAGCAGCTCCAAAGCGCCGTTATGGTCTTCGCCTGCACCGACAATCGCGAACTGAACGCTCGAATCGCCGCCGACGCGAAGGCGGTCGGGGCGATTGTGAATTCTGCCGATCAGAATGAAGACTGCGATTTCTTTGTCCCGGCGGTGGTTTGCGACCAGGATGTGGTTGTCGCCATTGGAACCGGCGGCGCGTCGCCGGCCTTGTCGGCGCTGCTGAAGAGCATCCTGAAAACCGCGCTGCCGGAAAATATCGGGCAGTTCGCCGCACTGCTGTCCGAAATCCGCACGGAGTTGAAGACGCGCCTCGACACCCCCGAAAAACGCGGGGACGCACTCAGATTTCTGGTCACCCGCCAGACCGTCGACGCGTTTGCACAGGAGGGGCGATCGGCGGTCAGAGCCCGGCTCGAAGAGATCCTCGGCGACCTTTGAGACAAGTATTTCTTGTATCCGGCCCCTGTCGGCCGATAATCTATTGTCATGGGCATGCGCCCGATCTCCGACAATACCGAAAGGCGAAATACGATGACATTCAAACGAACATCACGACGCAATTTCCTCAAGACCACCGCTGCGGCCGCGGCGATCCCGACGATTCTGCCGTCGTCAGTCTTCGGAGCCGAAGCGCCCAGCAACCGGGTGACTATCGGATGCGTCGGCGTAGGCAGAATGGGCAGAGGCGATCTCGGCGCAATCATGCGCGTAAACGGAGTTCAGGTCCTCAGCACCTGCGACGTAGACTCCAACCGCGCCAAGGCCGCCGCGGAAATGACCGACAGATACCAGAAATCCAAAGGCTGCAAACCGTGCGGCGATTTCAGAGAAATAGCCCACCGCGACGATATCGACGCGGTCCAGGTCGCCACGCCGGACCACTGGCACATCCTGCCGGCCCTCGAAGCGGTGCGGAACGGCAAGGACGTCTTCGTCCAGAAGCCGCTCAGCCTGACGATCGCAGAAGGCAGGGCGCTTTCCGACGCGGTCGAGCGGTACGGACGAATCGGGCAGATCGGCAGCCAGCAGCGGTCCGACTCCCGCTTCCGCCACGCCTGCGAACTGGTGAGAAACGGGCGGATTGGAAAGGTCGTCAACGTGAGAGTCGGATTCGGAATCGACCCGGGCACAACGGTCCAGCCGACAATGCCAGTACCGAAGAATCTGGACTACGACTTCTGGCTCGGACCGGCGCCCTGGAAGCCTTACACCGAAAAGCGAGTACACCCCGAGAGAGGTTACGGTCGGCCGGGCTGGCTGCGGATATCGGATTACGGCGCAGGGATGATCACCGGCTGGGGCGCCCACCATATGGACATCGCCCAGTGGGGCCTCGGAGCAATCGGGCCGATCGAGATTCAGGGAACCGCCGACTTTCCGGCAGACGGGTTGTGGGACGTACACGGGCGATTCAGCATAGACTACGTCTATCCCGGCGGCATTCCCCTGAACTGCGCCGACACCGGCAAGAACAAACAGGGCGTTACTTTTGAAGGCGAAAAGGGCTTGGTCTACGTGCGGCGAGGCTTCATCGACGCTCACCCCAAGTCGCTGCTCAAGGAAGTCATCGGCCCCGATGAACTCCAACTCTATCGCAGTTCAAACCACAAGCAGAACTGGATCGACGGCATCCGCCTGCGGAAGAAGACTGTAGCCCCGATCGAAAACGGACACCGTTCCTGCACAGCCTGCCTGCTGGGCGACATCGCAATGCGCACCGGGCGGAAGCTGCAATGGGACCCGGTCGTCGAGCGGTTCACCAACAGCGAAGAAGGCAACCGAATGATCGACAGGCCGATGAGAGGACCCTGGCGACTGTAGTCTCCCGGGAGCACACCAAGATGAAAACTGCCGAAAAACTGACTGTCACGGGATTGATTATTGCGCTGGCGATGGCGATTACCATGGGATCGCTGCACGGCGCGGTCGACAAACTCGGCAAGGTCACCGCCCCGCCGAAAGATATCGTCAAGTCGCTCAAGCTCGACCCGTTCTACCAGAAGTACATCAACGCCTGCGGTGTGGCGGTCGTCAGCTCCGACAAGGTCTCCGACTACGCGATGCTCGAAGCGGCGTACCTGATCGGCAAAATGCTCGAAGACCGCCCGGACATCGGCAAAGCGATGGCCGCCAACAAGGTCCGCATGGTCATCATGGGCGTAAATGAGTTCACCACCGACGTGCCGGAGCACAGCGATCTGAAGCCCAAAGGCTTCTGGGACAAGCGTGCAAGAGGCCTCGGCGCGACTCCCTACCGACCGGCGACGAGTTGCGGCGAGGAGAACCTGCTGCGGTACAAAGGTGATCCGTACATCCAGGAGAACATCCTGATACACGAATTTGCACACGCCATTCATCATATGGGCCTCAACACGATCGACAAGACGTTCGACAAGAGGCTCAACGAGGCGTACAAAAGCGCCATGAAGAAGGGGTTGTGGAAGGGCAAAGCCGGCCGCTGGAAACAGTGGCGGATTGCGAAATACGACAAAGAAACAACGTGGCGACTTTACGATATCCAGAAGGACCCCGCCGAGAAGACCGATCTGGCTGAAAAGCATCCCGAGGTCCTCGATAAACTGGCCAAGATGTACGATACTTGGATCGGACAGATGCCAAAACCGGCCCGTTCGGTAAGACCTCCGGAGCATCTGCGGCCTCACACGCGCAACGGCAATCACGCTCGCCGACCGTTCGGCCGCGGATGGATGACCGTCGAAAAGTGGAACAAAATAAAGGACGATCCCACCCAGTGGAGCGAAATGCACATACGCAAGAAAATGCTCCAATCGCAAACCGACGCCGCGCAATAGCGAAACTCAGGCGCACCTGCTGCGACAGCAGGCCCAGGGGTTTACGGTACGATCGAGCCAAGGCGTCACCTGCGTAGGATCGGTCGCCTCATTACACCGTTGGAACGCGGCGCCGCTATCGGAGCCCCGGAGGCGCTGAATGCTCGGATCCACTCGGCACGGGGCGGGGTCTTACCGCTCTTGAGCATCTCGCGCCATTTCTCGTCGGTCAGGCGATCGCTCATCGGGTGTTTGAATTCGTGGTAGCTCAGCGTCGGTCCTGCGCCGAGGACGAGGCGGCCGTCCGGCTGGAGGTAGCAGACAACCGTCAGCTCGACGTATCCGGTGCCCTCTTCCAGGCACTTGCTGCTGTTCTGATCGGTGTGAACGTCGGCAATGATCGTGGTCTTCATAGACTTGTTGGCGGTCATCTCTGATGCGATTTCCCGGTAGCGTTTCCAGTCCTTCTTCTGGCGGGCCTCATCCATTTGCTTCTGGAGTTTGGGGTCCTTGACGCGGATCTTCTCCAGGGCGTCGCCGAAGTTGCGGATGTACGCATAGTCCTGAGCGGTCAGTTCCTTGTGGGCCAGTTGCTTCTTTGCGATATCAAGCAAACGGGCAATCAGCGTGTCGAGCGCTTTGAGGCGATCGACGGCGACCGGTTCGAGGACCTTCATGTCCTTGAGCCCGGCCAGCGTCATTCGCGTCGTCGCCAGCAGGCGTGCGTAGAACTCGGCCGCCGGTTCGACGCAACCTTCAACGGGCTTCATCCTCGGCATCCTTGGCCCGACCGACTTCCTCATCGTCATCGTGTAGCTCTGCTTAGCGTAGAGGATGGTGTCGTGGCGGAGTTGAGACCAACTTGCAAGCGCCGTGGTCATCGACTTGTCGCCCCAGGCGTCAGTTGTCATGAACGTCGGATAACCCTTGCCGTATTCCTTCAGGAGCGGTTTCAGCGCGTACAGCCATGACCAGTATGCGTTGCGGTTCCAGTCGCTCTGGCTGAGTCCGGAGAACTCCTTCTTGAGCGATTCGAGCACTACATCGTATCGCAGATTCCTGCCCTTCGTCAGATCGGTCCCGGTCCCGTAGGCGTCGTCGCCGAGCTTCGACAGCCAGAACTCAGCGCGTTTGGAGCCCATGACGGCCATCACGTCCAGTCCGCGCGGGAAGCAGCGGTACGGGCCGTCCTGCGTCCTGACGCAAGTGAACATATCGGTGCGACCGTTATTAGGGCGCCCCACTGTCGGCGTAACGAGTTTGCCCATCATGTACGAATCGGGGATGTATCGCTGACCCATCAGGCGGAAGCCGGTTGACTTGTCCAACGCCTCGACGAGTTTATCGGGATTGGCTCCGCCATAGGTCCCTTGAGAGCCGGTCCCGCCGTAAATCGCCGGCGGATTGAACTTCGCCAGTTCAACCTGCACCTTGCGCCAGTTGGCCTCGTCGACCAGCATGCCGAGATTCATCGCCGAGCCAGTGACCTTGCGAAGCGAGCTTTCGTACTCGTACAAGCCCAGATCGTCGGCCAGCCCAACATAGAACGCTGTTACCGTGTATACCCTTTGCCAAATCTCTCGGGCGGTTCGGCCGTCCTTGACTTTACCGCCGGCCAGCAGCTTGACGATATGCGAAGCGGCGATGGTCTGGGCCTGGCCTTCTTCTTTCGAGACCAGGAACGGCTGATCGTCAGGCCCGAACGATTTTCCGCCTTTGAGAATGAAGCTCATGCGCCCGAACCACATCATGCCTTTGAAGTAACGTTTGAGTATCTCGCTGCGGGTATAGTGGCCGCGCGGAACGTACTGCGAGAAATCCTCAGCGTATCGGAAGAGCGGCCAAGCTTTGTTCGCAGCACGCGGGTCCGGCCAGAAGCCTTTGTGCTCTTCCATTTTGGCGATAACGATCGCAACATCATCGGCGATGGCGGTCGGGGCGTCCCATTCGGGATTGAGGCACTTGTAGCCAATCGCGGCGTAAGTCCAGGCCTTCTTCAGCGCGGTTTTCTCTATGGGCTTGATGTCCTTGGCTTGATACGCCTGGCCCAACTCGCCGACAAGGAAGTTGGCCAGTTGGCTCATGTCGCCGTAGAACTCGCGCTCTTCAATGTCCTTGAGCGTCTCGTCGAACTGAACGTGGTACAGGTGCAGCAGCGTGTCGGTCGTCACGAAGATCGGAACGCCCGCTACCTTAAGCCCCTCGTACGGTTTGGTGATGTCGTCCTTGGCCACAGGCTTGTTTTTCTTGTCGCGCAGGGCGGGTAAGGGAATGACAACAAATCCATTGGCTTTGAGCTTTGCCTGAGCGGCAGGCCCCAGACCGAGTTTCCTGGTCGCCTCGGCCCAGTTGGATACATTGTTAGGCGTCAGAGGAAGTTTGTAAGACGGGATCGCCGGTTTGACGTCCACATCGACCGGTTCGTAGAATTGGCCGAACTTGCCTGTCAGATCGGCCACGTGCTTCTTAGGCGCCGCGGCGCCTTCAGCGCCAAGCGCCTCGCCCGACCGGCCGCTGACAACGCCGGCATCGTTAACCAACTGAACCAGTCCGGCCAGCACAACCACACGCATCATCGCCGCAATCTTGCTTTTCTTCATACCCATTTTACCAGTTCCTTTTCTTCCGCCGCGTTTTGAGGCGGTCTCTACATAGAATCGCGTTCCGACAGCCCTGGCCTCGCCGGACTCTGTTTCGACTACAAATGGTTCGCCTCCGGCCTGCTTGCGATCGATCTGCACATATAGCTCGCCGGCGTCCAGCTTAACACGTCGCGGGGAGACTATAGCGAAATCGGCAGTCCCGAGCGGAGTCACGGAACATCCGGCCGCAAGCGATGCGACTTCGGGATGTTCAGGCCGGTCGGTCCCCGGACGCCATATCATTACCGCAATTATGGCGCTCGCCGCCACAGCCATCGCAGCCAGACGACCCCACGGAAGGGTCCCAGCGGACTCTTGGCGTCGTAATTTGCGTTCGATCCGCACGGACAGACTCCGCGACGGACGGCGCGGCTTCAGCGAGCTCAATTCCGCTTCGATATCTTCAAATTCGCGCATATCGTCGTTCATTCGACCCGCTCCTGCTGGAGAGTGCCCCGCAGCGCCGTCAGGGCGTAACGGTATCGCGATGCGGCCGTGTTGGCGGAAATCGCCAGGGCCTGACCGATAGACTGGAATGTCAAACCGCCCCATATCTTCATAATGACGACTTCCTTCTGCTCGTCCGGCAGCGATTGGAGTTCTTTTTCGATCATCTCGCGGCGTTCATCATTTTCCACGGTGCATTCAAACAAGGCCTCATCGTCACGCGGTCCGGCAAGTTCTTCTCGCCTGCGACGCCTGGCCTCGCTTCGATGGCGATCCATCGCGGCCGATCTCACGCATGCGTACAGATACGCCGACAAATCGCGCGCAGAAGCCCTCTTCGGCCAGAAGCGTACGAACGCATCCTGGACTACATCTTCAGCTTCCGCATGACTTTGCGTCCACTGCCTGGCCAGCAACACCAGCGCTGAGGCATGCTCATCCAGCCATACGGACCACTGCACGTGGTCGTGGTCCATCGACAAATCCTTACTCTCTACCTATAAGACGCCGCCGAACGGAGCATTTGTCTATTGGTACCAGAGAATTCGGCATATTGTCGCCGAAAGTCGCGATTACGGCAAGATCACAAGCCAAACCAGCTTGTTGACCGACGCCGCTGAGCATGGTATCATGCTCGATTCCGCACCCATGACCGAAAAGACCAAGACAACCCGCAAGACCGCAAAGAAGGCTTCTAAGAAGTCCGAACGCAATACCGCCAAACGCGCCAAAGCCGCCAAGCCGGAGATCACTCCCGCCGCGGTCGCCAAAGCGATCAAGCCGCGCGAAATCGTGGTCCTGGGCGCACGCCAGCACAATCTGCGCAGCGTAGATGTCCGCATACCTCGCGACAAGCTGGTGGTCATAACCGGGCTCAGCGGATCGGGAAAGAGCTCCCTGGCGTTCGACACGATCTACGCCGAAGGCCAGCGGAAATACGTCGAGAGTTTGTCCGCTTACGCCCGCCAGTTCCTCGAGCAGCTGGCCAAGCCGGATGTCGAACATATCGAGGGCCTGCCCCCCACCGTGGCGATCGAGCAGCGAGGCGGGGGCAGCAACCCCCGCTCGACAGTCGCGACGACTACCGAGATTTCAGATTACCTTCGCCTGCTGTACGCTCGCGTGGGCAGCCCGCACTGCTGGATCTGCGGCAGACCGATCACCAGCCAGACCGTCAGCCAGATGGTCGATCAGATCATGACGATGCCGGAAGGGATGAAGTTCATGGTCCTGGCCCCGATCGTCCGCGGCCAGAAGGGCCAGCACGCCGAACTCCTGCGTCACGTGCGACGCGAGGGATTCGTACGCGTCCGAATCGACGGCGAGATCGTCGATCTACGGGAAATGGCTGAGATCAAGGGCAACAAGAACAAGAAGCATTCGATCGACGTGGTCGTCGACCGGCTGATACTCAAGGAGACTGTCCGCGTGCGCCTGTCGGACAGCCTGGAAACCGCGCTCAACCTGGCCAACGGCCTGATTACCATCTCGCACGAACCGCAGGAAGGCGATCCGCCGACGAAAGCCGCCAAGGCCGCCGATGAGGACAATCCGTACGCAAACTGGACAGATCGCCTGTTCAGCGCGACTTACGCCTGCCCCAGGCACCCTGAGGCCAATCTGCCCGAACTCGCGCCGCGGATGTTCAGCTTCAACAGCCCCTACGGAGCCTGCGAAGCGTGCGACGGGCTGGGAACGATCCTCGAATTCGACGCCGAATTGATCGTCCCGGACAAGACAGTCTCACTCAGCCAGGGCGCCGTCGACGCCTGGCGCCACGGCGGCAAGCGGATGAACATCCTCTACAACCGCATGGTGCGAAGGTTCTGCAGGAAATACGGCGTGCCGGCCAACGTGCCGTGGGAAAGCCTGTCGGACGAAGTTAAGGATCTGATGCTCAACGGCGATCCGAACGGCAAATTCGAGGGCGTAATACCCAACCTGACGCGCAGATGGCAGAACACCGACAGCGAATTCGTGAAGGCCAAGCTCCATTCGTACCTCTCGGAACACGCGTGCACCAGGTGCGGCGGCGCCAGGCTCAAGGCCGCGTCCCTTGCGGTCAAAATCGACGGCAGGAACATACACGACGTGACGTCAATGAGCATCGCCCAGGCCAGGGGGTTCTTCCAAACGCTCACGCTCGACGAGGAAAAAGCCCAGATCGCCGAGATGGTGGTCCGCGAAATACGCCACCGACTGGATTTCCTGGCCGGCGTCGGACTCGAATACATCTCGCTCAGCCGCAAGTCGGCGACGCTGTCCGGCGGCGAGGCCCAGCGGATACGTCTGGCCACCCAGGTCGGAAGCGGACTTGTCGGCGTGTGCTACGTGCTGGACGAACCGACGATCGGACTGCACCAGAAGGACAACCAGCGCCTGATCGGAACGCTCGAGCACCTTCGCGACATCGGAAACACCGTTATTGTGGTGGAGCATGATGAAGAGACGATTCGCTGCGCCGACGAGGTGATCGACATCGGCCCGGCCGCCGGAAGACACGGCGGACGAGTCGTCGCACAGGGAACGGTCGACGAGATATGCTGCGCCGACGAGTCGATCACCGGCAAGTACCTGTCGGGAAAAATGGAGATCGAGTCGCCGTCGCGCAGGCGCCGGATGGCCAGGAAACGCAGCATCGAACTTCGCGGCTGTTGCGAAAACAACCTCAAGGACATCAGCGTCACGTTCCCCCTCGGCGGGATCATCTGCGTAACCGGCGTCAGCGGCTCGGGCAAGAGCACGCTGGTGAATCTGACCATGCTGCCGGCCCTGAAACGCAGGGTCCAGGCCAGCAAGGAGCGCCCCGGGCAATTTAAGAAAATACTCGGCACAGGCAAGGTCGACAAGGTAATCCAGATCGATCAGTCGCCGATCGGGCGAACGCCTCGAAGCAACCCGGCCACCTACACCGGCGTTTTCGACGCGATCAGGCAGCTTTTCACCAAGACCCGCGAGGCCAAGATACGCGGCTACAAACCGGGGCGATTCAGCTTCAACGTCAAGGGCGGACGCTGCGAGGCCTGCCAGGGCCAGGGAACCAAGCGAATCGAAATGCACTTTCTGCCGGACGTTTACGTCACCTGCCAGGAGTGCAAGGGCGCCCGGTACAACCGCGAGACGCTCGAGGTCCGCTACAAGGGCAAAAACATCGCCGACGTGCTTGCGATGAGGATCGAAGAGGCCCTGGGCTTCTTCGACGCATTCCCGAAGATCAAGCAACTGCTCAAGGCGCTCAACGACGTGGGGCTGAGCTACGTCGAGTTGGGCCAGAGTTCCACCACGCTGTCCGGCGGCGAGGCCCAGCGGGTCAAGCTCGCCAGCGAACTTGGCAAAACCGCCACCGGACACACGCTTTACGTGCTGGACGAGCCGACGACGGGGCTGCACTTCGCCGACATTCACAACCTGCTGAACGTGCTGAACCGCCTGGCCGACATGGGCAACACGATAATCGTGATCGAACACAATCTCGACGTGATAAAGTGCGCTGACTGGATAATCGACATGGGCCCCGAGGGAGGCGACGGAGGCGGACAAATCGTCGCACAGGGAACGCCCGAAACAGTCGCACAATGCGGCGAATCCTACACCGGGCAGTTCCTGGCTCGCCACCTGCCGAAGCAAAAACGCAAATAGCAGCCGCAATTCCCGGCGATAGTCTGGAAGTTTTACTTGCTCTGAGCATCTGTCCGGGTATCATGTTTCGTTCCGTTTTCATACGAATCGGGCGCACTGCGCATGGCGCAGTTTGGCGGACGGTTCGGTTCGATTTAGGCTACTAGACCCCTTCGGGAGGCGAACTATGCCGGCGTCAAAACCAGAAAACATCAGAAACATCGTACTGCTCGGTCACGGCGGGTCGGGAAAGACGACCTTTGGCGAGGCGATGCTCCACATGGCCAAAGTCACCGGCCGACTCGGCTCGGTCGACGACGGCACCAGCCACTTGGACTTCACCGACATCGAGAAGGACCGAAAGCATACGGTGGATCCGGCGATGGCGTACTTCGATCACGCCGGGACGACTATAAACTTCATCGACGCGCCGGGTTACCCGGACTTCATCGGCGGAGCGATCAGCGCTTCGGGCGGAGCCGACGTGGCGGTTATCGTGATCTCGGCGCCGGCGGGCATCGAAGTCAACACGCGCCGCATGTTCAAGCTCGCACAGACCAACAAGATGCCGATCGCGATCATCGTCAACAAGATCGACGCCGAAAACGTTGACATCGAATCGCTAATGGGCCAGATCTCCGAGACGTTCGGAGCGGCCTGCAAGCCGATGAACCTGCCGACCGGCTCCAACACCGGCGTTATCGACTGCTTCGCCAACACCGAAGGCGACAGCGATCTGGGCAACGTGGCCGACGCACGCACTGAGCTGATCGACAACATCGTAGAGGCCGACGAAGATCTGATGGAGGCCTACCTCGGCGACGAGGAGCTGACCCCGACGCAACTGTCCAACGCCATGAGCAAAGCCATGGTCGAAGGCACTGTTGTGCCGGTCCTGTTCACTTCAGCCAAGAGCGACATCGGCGTAACCGAGGCGGTCGACGCGATCGCCAGGTTCTTCCCCTCGCCGGCCAACTGCCCCGGACGCACCGTCGCAAACGGCGAAGGCGAAGAGGCCGAGGAAATTGAAGTAACCGCCGATCCGGACAAGCCGCTGATCGCACAGGCGTTCAAAGTAGCCACCGACCCGTTTGTCGGAAAACTCGCATGGATCCGAATCATGCAGGGGACCGTCACGCCCGAGACGACCTACTACCTCGGCGACGCGAAGAAAGCCGCCAAGGTCGGACACCTTTACAAGCTGATGGGCAAGGAGTCCCAAGACACCAAGTCCGCGGTCGCCGGCGACATCATCGCGCTGGCCAAGGTCGAGGAGATAACTCCCGGAGCCGTCCTGCACGATCAGCAGGGCGAGATGTGCTGTTCGATACCCGCGGCGCCGACTCCGATGTTCTCGCTGGCCGTTACGCCCAAGAAACGCGGCGACGAACAGAAAATCTCCGAAGCGCTGACCAAGCTCAGCCAGGAAGATCCAACCTTCGGATACGCTCGCGACAACCAGACGCACGAAACCGTGATTTCCGGAATCGGCGATCTGCACCTGCGAATCCTCCTGACGAAGATGAAGGAGCGATTCGATCTTGAAGTTGAGACCAAGCCCCCGAAGATCCCGTACAAGGAAACGATCACCGGCAAGGCCGACGGACACCACCGCCACAAGAAGCAGACCGGCGGATCGGGGCAGTTCGGCGAGGTCTACCTCCGAGTCGAGCCGATGGAGCGCGGCGAAGGATTCGATTTCGTAAACGACCTGTTCGGCGAGTCGATCCCGCGCCAGTACCTCCCGGCGATCGAAAAAGGCGTAAAAGACGTACTCGTCGGCGGTGCGGTGGCCGGATACCCGATGCAGGACGTCCGCGTAAGCGTTTACGACGGAAAGCACCACCCGGTCGACTCGAAGGAAGTAGCCTTCCGAGCCGCCGGCAAGTGGGCCTTCATCGACGCGGTCAAGAAGGCCAAGCCCGCGATCCTGGAACCGATCGTAGACATGGAAATATCGGTGCCGGCGGACTTTATGGGCGACATCGCCTCGGACCTGTCAGGTCGCCGCGGACGAATCATCGGCCAGGACATGCTCCCGGGCAACCAGATCGTCGTAAAGGCCCAGGCCCCGCTGTCGGAAGTCATGCAGTACAACAGCCAACTCCGCTCGGTCACCGGCGGACAGGGCTCGTACACCATGGAGCTTAGCCACTACGAGCCGGTCCCCGGCAACGTACAGCAGCAGCTCGTGGCCGCCGCGGAGAAGGCCAAGGAAGAAGATAAGTAAGACCGCAGACAGTACTATCGAAAAAATCTCATCCGCATACTTGTCATAACGACCGCAAATTGATATAGTACGCGACTCGATTTTAGGATACTTAGAAGTTACTGGAGCACGACATGCCTCGCGTATGCCCCTTTACAGGAAAAAAGACGACATCCGGACGAACCTACACCCACCGCGGTAAGGCCAAATACCTCGGCGGCGTCGGTCGGAAAATCACCGGAAAAACCAAACGCAAGTTCAAAGCCAACATGCAGCGAGTGCGCGCGGTTGTTGACGGGAAGGTCGTAAAGATCAACGTGTCGGCCAAGGCCATCCGCAACGGAATGATCGTAAAGCCCCCCAAACGCACCTGGAAGCCCCCGGTCGAAGCGGCCGAGTAGCACCCGGCGGAAGGCTAAGCTGAAACACAAAAACGCGCGACCGCACCAGCGGCCGCGCGTTTTCATGCGCTCGCAATAGACATGTCGAATAGCGATATTATCGCACATTGACAATACCGTCCGGCTGGTCTAGAATGGAGTGTAACATGATTCGCTCATTCGCGTGCAAACGGACCGCGGCGATAATGCGGCGCCAACATTCGAAACTGCTTCCACACGAACTGCAGCGGGCGGCATATAGAAAGCTGATCATGCTTGACAGCGCCGTAGAACTGAGCGATCTGAGGGCTCCGCCGGGCAATAGGCTGGAAGCCTTGAAAGGCGATCGCAAGGGACAACACAGCATACGGATCAATAACCGGTGGCGAGTGTGTTTCGCCTGGGAGGACGGAAACGCTTTCAACGTTGAAATCGTGGACTATCATTGACGCAAAGAGGTAATTGCAATGCCTTCAAAATCCAAGATAAAACCTGTCCATCCCGGCGAAGTGCTGCTTGATGAGTTTCTCAAGCCGATGGAGTTGAGCCAGTACCGTCTGGCCAAGGATATTGGCGTTCAGCCGACCCGGATCAACCAGATTGTCAAAGGTAAGGCGGGGATATCGGCCGATACTGCGTTGCGGCTAGGGAAGTACTTCCGAATGTCGGCCCAGTTCTGGCTGAATCTCCAAACCCGCTACGAGTTGGAAATTGCAAGAGACAAGATCGGAGACCGCCTGGACAAGGAGATCTCGCCTTACGCCGCATGACCCTGAGACGCCCGTCAGGGTATGATTCTCACGGGGGTGTTCAGGGGCAGTCTTCTGTAGAGTTCCTTGATGTCGTCGTCGTCCAGCGCCACGCAGCCCAGCGTTCCTGTTCTGCCCTCCCGCTTGCCGTGGATCATGATCGCCCCGCCGAGTTTCGTTTGCCACGGGGGCTTGAGGCGGTTGGTGATCGCCTTGACGATCGAGTTGTACTGGGAGGCGGTTATCAGGCCCCGGCGCCGCCCTCTTGCGGCGTCTTCGAGATTCGGGTAGCTCAGTCCCATCGAACGCGTATACGGCGTCTGGCCGGCGGTCTTGCGGATGCAGATGTAGAAATCGCCTTCGGGCGTCTTGCGGTCCCCTTCAATCTGCTTGTCGCCTCGATTGGCTCCGGCGGCGACGCGATACGACTTAACTCCCCTGTCGCCGTCGAAAACCGTTAGTCGCAGAGCGCTTTTTTCGACAAATATGCTCGGCCTGGAAAGCGGACCCAAAGGGGTGCTCTTGGGGCTTACCGGAGCCGGCTTGAGCCATACGTCTGAGGCGGTGCGGCGCGGCTTTGAAACGGGCGCCTTGACTGTTTTCGGACTGGCGGCTTTCGCCGCGCCCGACAAGCCGGCTTCCGGCGGATTCATCTGGTAATTCTCCGACGGACGAACTGCGGGTATCGTGCGGTCTATGTCTATGTCCGGATTCACCGCTCGGGCCGACGGAACTGACGACTGGAAAAAGAGCGAGCGGGCCAGAACTATAACTCCAATAGCCAAAACTCCCCCGACGGTTCCGGCTATTGCGTAAGACGCCGTTTTTTCATTCATTATCGATCAATCCCTGGGCATACGGAAAATCCGCGTTTTCAGGCCTCTCTGAGATTATTATCGGCAGATGCCCGAAATTTCGCAAATGATTCCAACCGGCGTTTTATATCGATCCGGAATCCCAAAGGTAATCGCTAATTCAGAACATCGACGGCCAACGGCATTGCCACAAAGGGCACAGAGAACGGCAACGGCGACATCTATGTTACGACAACGGCCCGACGGTGAGTCTACGACAAGAACACAGAGAACAACAATGGCGACGTCTGGGGCTGTTCGGTCGCCATCCTCGCCGCAGACGAGGTGGTTTATGTCGTTGCCGTAAGCCGTAGCTAAGCCGCCGCCGTTTGCCGTTCTCTGCGATCTCTGTGCCTCTGTGTGGAGAGCCGTCGCCGAACAAGACGTCAACGCGACGGACCCGCCGGAATCCCGCTCCGACTTGCGTTGGCCAGGCGACTGTGAGAGAATCTTATCCGGCGTCCGCCTTGCCGCGCGCCAGGGAGCGATTAGTGAAACACTCAATAACATTGTCGGCCGGGTTGATCCTCCTGATTTCGACCGCCTGGGCCGTCCCTAAGGCTCCGCCCGGCGGAGATCCGTCGAAAACGAAATTCCCCACACGATACGAAATCGAATAGGTACAAGTTTACCAGAAGAAGTGACATGACCAGATTCGCCCCACTGCTAATCGCTGTTTTCGCAGTCCTCGCCGCGGCAGAGATGTCCGAAGCCGCCGAGTACACCGTCCGCCAAGGCGACAGCCTCTCCAAGATCGCCAAACAGCAGCTCGGCTCGGCCAGGCGATGGAAAGAGATCGCCGAGCTGAATAATCTGCGTGATCCGTACAAGCTCCGGCTGGGGCAGAAGTTGTTTCTTCCGGATGACGGGGCGGCGTTGGTTCCGTCGGGGCCGCCCGACGCCATCGTTCGGCCCGTCGATCCGCAGCCTGTTGTCCAGCCCCCCCGACAGTCCGGCCCGTCATGGATGAGCCTCATGCCGCCGGGCAACATCTGGGTCTGGGCCGCGGTGGGACTACTGGTGTTCTGGGCGATTACCGCCGCCTGTTTGCGGGCCGGGTGCTGGTTTGCGCTGGTCGAGACGACTTTCGCACGCTGCATGTTCCTGGCGCTGCTTCAGGCGGGTCTGCTGTTCATATTCCTTTTCGTGATGGGCCTGGTCGACTCGGCGACGGGCGACCAGCACAAATTCGGATTCGCCTGGTACGCAATGACGATTCTTGTCCAACTGGTCCACATAACACTGGCGGTTATTCTGACGGGGCGCGTTCTAAACTGCAAATGGCGCAGCGTGCTTACGGTGTTCGTAATGGCCCATCTCGTCGCCGTCCTGCTGTCGATAGGAGTAATGCTGACGCTTCAGGCCGCGATCGAATCGGCAGCAACCTGATTCGTAAAACATGCTTGTCGCACGCCGGTCAGCGGATACAATCTCTCCAACAGGCCCGATCCCGCCGGGCTCTACGCGCAACAGACAATCGTTGGGACAAGTGCAATGAAGACATACCAGGAAATTAACGATCGGATCGATTCGGGCAAGGCGGTTGTGATGACAGCCGAAGAGATCATCGACTACGTGGACTCAAAAGGCCTTGAAGCGGTCGCCGAGGAAGTCGACGTGGTGACGACCGCTACGTTCGGGCCGATGTGCTCGTCGGGCTGCACGCTGAACTTCGGGCACTCCAAGCCGAAGATCCGCATGTCCGAAGCGTGGGTGCAGGACGTGCTGGCGTACACCGGGCTGGCCGCGGTCGACGTCTTTCTAGGCGCCACGCAGCTCCGCCATAACGATCCGGCCAACATGTATCCGCCCGGCGAGTTCCGCTACGGCGGCGGACACGTCATCGCCGATCTCGTCGCGGGCAAGGAGCTGCAGTTGTTCGCCCTGAGCTACGGGACCGACGAATACCCGCTCCGCGAGATCAGGACGTATTTCACCATCGACGACCTGAACCAGGCGACGATGGTCAATCCGCGAAACTGCTACCAGAACTACAATGTCGCGATCAACTGTTCGGACCGCACGCTGTGGACCTACATGGGCAAGCTCGAGCCGAACATGGAGAACGTGAACTACTGCTCGGCCGGACAACTCTCGCCGTTGCTGAACGATCCGCTGTACGAAACCATCGGCGTGGGCTCGAGCGTATGGCTGGCCGGAGCGCACGGACACGTCTACGCCGAAGGCACCCAGCACGCCGGCGGCGGCGAGCGCAACGAATTCGACGTGCCGACCGGCGGGTCGGGCACATTGGCGCTTACCGGCGACATGAAGAAAATGCTGCCGGAATTCGTTCGCGGCGTGAGCCTGATCGGATACGGCGTTTCGCTGGGCGTTGGCGTGGGCGTTCCGATCCCAGTGCTGAACCCCGGCGTCCTGAAGCGCTGCTGCATCCGCGACGAGCAGATCTCCGCTCCGATCACCGACTACAGCAGCGACTACCCAAACGCCACCGGAAACGTACTCGGCCTGATCACCTACGCCGAACTCAAGAGCGGGGAAATTGAATTCGACGGCAAGAAGATTCCCGTCGGCTCGCTGTCGTCGTACAGCAAGGCGCGGAAGATCGCCGAACTGCTGGCCGGCGAAATACGCTCAGGCGACTTCCTGCTGAGCCGGCCTTACGCGATGATGCCGCAAGACACCAACATGAAGCCGCTGAAAGTCAGGGACAAGACCTCATGAGCGATACGGTAACCAAGAAACTGATGCTCTTCTTCCCGAAGTGCGAGTGCGAAAAACCGATCATCTATCACCTTGTCAAGGACTACGATCTCGTGGTCAACGTCTTCCGTGCGAAAGTCACCCCCGAGGAGGAAGGCTACCTCGTGCTGGACGTGACCGGAACCGAAGAGAACATCGACAAGGCGATGGAGTTCATAAAGACGTTCAACGTCACGATCAACTCCGCCGGCAGGGGACTGACGTGGGACTCCGAAGCCTGCACCGGCTGCGGCCACTGCGTGGTCCACTGCCCCACCGAAGCCCTGCACATAGCCGATCGCAAGACGATGGAAGTCGCGTTCAACGAAGAAAAATGCATCGAATGCCTCGCCTGCATCCGCGTCTGCCCGTACGGCGTATGCTCCTCGCCGTTCTAACGGCGCCAAAGTCAACAACAACGGCTTTTGCCGCAGAGATCTCAGAGGTCGCAGAGAAAGACAACGGCGTAAGGAATGCTACGACCACGGCAACGACTCAGATGAACGACGAGGGCGCGGAGGTCTGTGCGGCAACCGCTCCGGTGCGGCCTGTTTGGCCTGGCTCGAAGAGCAACACGGAGAGCGATGGTTATGTCGTTCGCCTTCGCCTGTTAATAGCGGCAGGGCGGCACGCCCGCCTATTCGCGACGAAGTCGCGACGCCGTCAGACGTTGTCTTTGTCGTTACTGACAGTAAACACCCCAATGAAACCCTACCGCAAATTCTCATACAAGGGCGCCAACTTTCGAATACTCTGCGATCGGTTTGACGCCGTGACAGCAGAGATCGTTCGCCTGCGAAGCGTTCTGGAGGCCTACATCGCCCGCCAGCCGGAATTCGCAACGTCGCTCGATCCGATCGAACTGCTCGGCGACGCACCCCAAATAGCCCGCAGAATGGCCCATGCGGCGAGGCTCGTCGGCGTCGGTCCGATGGCCGCCGTCGCCGGGACAGTAGCGCAAATGTCCGCCGAAGCCGCCGACGGCGTCGAAACAATAGTCGAGAACGGAGGCGACGTGTTCCTGTCGACCAATCGCCCGGTAAAGGTGGGCCTCTACGCCGGAGACGGCCCCCTCAGCGATTCCCTTGCGTTTTCGATACCGCCGGAGTCTACGCCTCTTGCAGTATGCTCGTCGTCGGGCGTCATGGGCCATTCGCTGAGCCTGGGCAAGTGCGACCTGGCCTGCTGCGTAAGCCCCAACGCCTCGCTGGCCGACGCGGCGGCCACGAAGGCGGCGAACCTGGTCAAGGCCCCCGGCGACGTTGAACCCGCGCTTGAGACAATTGCGGCGATCGAAGGCGTCAGCGGGATACTGCTGGTCCAGGGCGATCAGATCGGCATGGCCGGAGACCTGCCGCAGTTAGTCCGCAACCGCGACGCCGAACTGGGCCAAAAAGTAACCAGGGACCCCAGAAGCTGAACAACGCTGACAGGGCGCTTCAGCACAGTTATCGGTCGTGAACCGTTGTTTTTGCCGTCGCCAACCTGCCTGCCGGCAGGCTGGTTGCCAATTGCCAATTGCCAATTGCCGCGCCGTTAAGATAGACTCCTCCCCAGAGGTATACTTATGAATATGAACAGAAGACTTATCGTTGACGTGCTTGAGAACGCCGAGTTCGGATCCGAGGTCACCATCGGCGGATGGATACGGACCGTCCGCGCGTCCAAAGGCGGCTTCAGCTTCATCACGCTGAACGACGGGTCGTGCATGGACTGTATTCAGATCGTGGCCGACAAGGAACTGGCGAACTACGAAGGCGAGATATCGCATTTGACCGCCGGATGCTCATTGCTGATCGACGGACTGGTCGTCGAGAGCCCCGGCAAGGGCCAGCGGGTGGAGATGCAGGCCAGGGAAGTGCGCGTCATCGGACTGGCCGACGCCGACAAGTATCCGATCCAGCCCAAGCGGCACACGTTCGAATTCCTGCGAACCCAGGCCCACCTGCGGACCAGGACCAATACGTTCGGCGCCGTGGCCCGCGTGCGCTCGGCGATGGCCGGACTGATCCACGAGTACTTCCAGTCACGCGGATTCCTTTACGTTCACACGCCGATAATCACCGCCAGCGACTGCGAGGGCGCCGGCGAACTGTTCCGCGTAAGCACGATCGACCCCGACGCCCCGCCGCGGGACGACGCGGGGGCGATCGACTACGCCGAAGACTTCTTCTCCCGCCCGACGTACCTGACGGTCTCGGGGCAACTGGAGGCCGAGACCTACGCCTGCGGGCTGGGCAACGTCTACACGTTTGGCCCGACGTTCCGAGCGGAGAACTCAAACACCCCCCGCCACCTGGCCGAGTTCTGGATGATCGAGCCGGAAATGGCGTTTTGCGATCTGCAGGCCGACGCGGACCTGGCCGAGGATTTCCTGAAGAACATCTTCTCGGGGATACTGAACAAGTGCCCCGCCGACATGGAGTTCTTCAACAAGCGGATCGACAAGACGGTCATAGAAACGCTGACGCACATCGCAGAGAGCCCGTTCGAGCGTATCACGTACACCAAGGCGATCGAACTGCTCGAAAAAGCCGACTGCAAGTGGCAGTTCCCGGTCTCCTGGGGCATCGACCTGCAGACCGAACACGAGCGGTACCTGACCGAGGAGACGTTCAAGAAGCCGGTGATCATCACCGACTACCCCTCGAGCATCAAGCCGTTCTACATGCGCCTGAGCGACGACGAAAAGACCGTCGCGGCGATGGACGTGCTGGTCCCGAAGATTGGTGAGATCATCGGCGGGTCACAGCGCGAAGAGCGCATCGACGTGCTGACCCGGCGGATGGAGGCCCAATCGATGAACGCCGACGACTACTGGTGGTACTGCGATCTTCGCAAATACGGAACAGTCCCCCACGCCGGCTTCGGACTGGGCTTCGAGCGAACGATCCAGTTCGCCACCGGCATGGCCAACATCCGCGACGTAATCCCCTACCCCCGCACGCCGCGGTCGGCGGAGTTCTAAGCTGTCACAACGAGAACATATCGCTGATCGTGTCGAGTATCTTCTTCAGCGTAGGGCGCCTCATAGCCCCGAGGTTGTTCACCAATCGGCGTTTATCCACCGTACGCAGTTGATCCACGGCCGCAACACCCGGCTTGCCGGCGACGCGAGTCGCCACGCGAAACGGATATGATCGTCCAGTCGTCAGCGGGACAACAATTACCGTTCGCAAATGGTCGTTCAACTCATCGGGCGAAACGATGACCGCCGGCCTGGTCTTACGGATTTCACTGCCGATAGTCGGATCGAGATTGACGAGCCACAATTGCCCCTGAGAGAAGCTCATGTCAAGTCTCCATCGTCGGCGACAGCATCCCACTCCTCCAAAGCATCGTCACCGGCGCCGCGGCAGTCCATAGCCGCGTCGGCCCAACCGCTTCTGACATTGCCGACAGCTCGGATTACAACAGCCCCTTCGCGCACTTCCAGATCGAGACTATCCTTCAAGCCCGCGGCCTCGATGACATCCTTGGGCAAACGAACGCCCCGTGAATTGCCTATTCGTATCAATGTCGTGTGCATGAGAACTCTCCTGAATGTAATTACATTATAGATACACAATCATTCGGAAGCAAGAGATGCGGAAGGATTGACGACACGATTGACAACACCGCAGGACTTTTTCGATTCGCAATATTGACAGAATTCGGCGGGAAGGACGATTAGACACTGTTGAACGGTATAGCTTCAAGATCAAATATCGGTTCCAGGTCCGCGTTCCGAGGCGTCAGATCTTGCATTTATGCAGTAATGCGGTTTTCCGCAGCGCTCTGACCTGCTTAAGCATGCCGTTCGCCATTTTTCTCAAACGTCCTCGACAAGGATGCAAGAACTACATTCCGACGCACTCCTGCTGCTGGTTTCCGAACAGACCCATGGCATGGAAAAACACAGAGCGCCAACAACTGGATTCTCACGGACCGCTTGGCGCTATGCATCTCGATGATGATTCTGTATAGTTCAAAACACAGCGGCAATCATGCGTGCCGCATTAGACCAAGGTAAGAGAAATGCCATACGTCTTATTTCATGAATATTTTCCAGAAACAGCCAAACGCGAGACGCGGACAATCACCGTGCCTGATCCATCATGCTTCGGCGTGCCCGCCGGAGATTACGGATTGCTGGAGTTGTCGTTTTGTGATGAGCCAGGCTGTGATTGCCGCCGCGTCTTGTTTTCCGTGCTGTCGCGCCAGCGCAACAGTTTGGACGCCGTCATTGCGTATGGATGGGAAAGTCTCGATTTCTACACACAGTGGATGCGTGATGACGACCCCGACATTATCGCAACTCTGAAAGGTCTTTCTCTCAATCTCATGTCTCCGCAATCGAAACATGCGCCCGCACTTCTCGATCTCCTGCGAGATATGCTGTTTCGCGACAGCGAATACGTCGAACGTATCCAGCGGCACTACAGAATGTTTCGAGAGAAGATCGACGGGAAACCCGGACGCAGGCCGAACAAGAAGAAACGAATGAAGCAGAAGAAGAAACGAAAGCAATAACAACAGAAAGAACATCAGTAATGGCCGCTCGCAAGAAAGCAAAGAAATCGGCGCCCAGGAAACGCAAGGTCTCGCACGTGCGAAAACCGGACGAACTCAGCCTGGAGGCCTGGCAGGTGGCGCTGCGGAGACAGTTCGCCGCCGAGCAGAAATTCAAACTCAAGAACATTGGCGCCAAACCTGTGTTCTCCGAATTTCAGGTGACGAATCCGGAGACCAAGCGCACGTATCGAGTCGCCGTTCGCGGACAGGGTCTGGGCGTGAACTACTGCTCCTGCCCCGACTTCGCGGTCAATACGCTGGGGACGTGCAAGCACATCGAATTTACGCTGGGTCGGTTAAGCCGTCGGCGAGGCGGGAAAGCAGCCTTCGCCGGAGGATTCACGCCCGACTACAGCGAACTATTCCTGCAATACGGCGCCCAACGCAAGGCGGTCTTCAGACCCGGGAGCCAATGCCCCGAATCACTTGTCAAGTTCTCCCGGCGTTTCTTCGACGCCGAGGGGATGCTCCGCGAAGAAAACTGCGCCGAATTCCATGAATTCCTGGCCCGGTGCTCCGACGAAGACAACGGACATGAAGTGCGGTGTTACGAAGACGCCATGGCCTTCATCTCGCAGGTAATTGACCGCCGGGAGCTGATCGTCCGCATCGACAAGGCGTTTCCGAAAGGCGCCGAGGACAAGATGTTCGAATCCCTGCTGAAAGTGCAGTTGTATCCGTATCAGCGTCAGGGCGCATTGTTCGCCGCCCGCGCCGCCCGCTGCCTGATCGCCGACGACATGGGGCTGGGCAAGACCATCCAGGCGATAGCGGCCGCCGAGATTCTCGCCAAATGCGCCGACGTTCGCCGCGTACTGGTGATTTGTCCGACCTCGCTGAAACATCAGTGGGCCAGCGAAATAGCGAAGTTCACGAAGCGCGGGGCCACTGTTGTCGAAGGCCTCAAGCCCGCCAGAGCGCCGCTGTACGCCATCGATTCATTCTACACGATCGTCAACTACGACGTGATCCGCCGCGATCTGGAGGCTATCAAGGCCGAGCAGTTCGACCTGATCGTCCTGGACGAGGCCCAGCGGATCAAGAACTGGCGGACCCAGGCGGCGAAGACCGTCAAGCAGCTCAACTCGGAATACGCATTCGTGTTAACCGGCACGCCGCTGGAGAATCGCATCGAGGAGCTTCACTCTATTGTGGAGTTCGTGGATCGTCACCGCCTCGGACCGATGTTCCGCTTTCTGGACGAACATCAGCAAGTGGATGAAAACGGACGAGTCGTCGGATATCGGAAACTCAACGCCGTCTCGGAGACCCTCAAGCCGATCATCGTACGCCGCACGAAGGAATCGGTGCTCGACGAGTTGCCCCAACGCCTGGAAAAGCGATTCTTCGTGCCGATGACCGAACAGCAGAGAACCTATCACGATGAGAACCGCGATATCGTGGCCATGCTCGTCAGCAAATGGCGGCGACACAAGTTCCTTTCGGGCACGGACCAGAAGCGCATGACGGCGGCCCTGCAGAACATGCGGATGAGCTGCAACAGCACGTACCTTCTGGACAAGAATACCGATCACGGATTCAAGGCCGACGAACTGGCGACCATGCTCGATGAAGTCCTGGAGGACCCCGGCGCCAAGGTCGTGGTGTTCAGCCAATGGCTGCGCATGCACGAGTTGATCTCGCGCCGCCTGGATAAGCGGGCGCTGCGGCACGTGCTGTTTCACGGCGGAGTCCCGAGCCCAAAACGCAAAGATCTCGTAAATCGCTTCCGCAAGGACCCCGCCTGTCGCCTGTTCCTCTCGACCGACGCCGGCGGCGTGGGCCTGAACCTCCAGCACGCCAGCATCGTGGCGAACATGGACCTGCCCTGGAACCCGGCGGTGCTCGAACAGCGGATCGGACGAGTTCATCGTCTCGGGCAGAATCGCCCCGTACGAGTGGTCCACTTCATAGCCGAGGGCACAATCGAGCAAGGCATGCTCGAATTGTTGAGGTTCAAGTCGTCGATGTTCGCCGGGGTGCTGGACGGCGGAAAGAGCGACGTGTTCCTCGGCGGCACGCGATTGAAGAAGTTCATGGACACCGTGGAGACAGCGGTCAAAGCGCCTTCAAGCCCTTCGCCCCAGGACAGCGGCAGCCCCGCGGTCGCGCCTGCGAACTTACCCTCGGCGGCGCAGGGCGCCCAAACGAATCAAGGACAGGTCCTCGGCGATCTCCTGACCGCCGGCGCCTCGTTCCTCAACCAGCTTGGCCAATCGCTCCGCCAAAGCCGCCCGCAAGAGCCGCAGGACGCCTCGTCAATCGCCAGTAGAATAGTGGAATACGACGAGTCCACCGGCCAATCCTATCTGAAACTCCCGCTCCCGAAAGGCGACGCGATGCAACCCTTTACAAGCCTGCTCCAAACCGTCGTGAACACTCTGCAACAGAAACCGCCGCAGCAGTAACACCCAAACAAAGGGGTCAGGACTCTTTGTTTGGACCCGAGAAAACAGCGAGTGAAGATCAATTTCGTATGCGTTGAGGATTCGTTGATCGCCGTGGGCTATCGCAAGATGGCCGCGGTCATGAAATCCGTCAACCCCGACACGAACCTGTTCTACGTTAACCTGTCCAGGCGTTCGTTCATAAATCGGATCACCGCCAAGCAGCAGGAGCGGGATTTCGGCGCGTGGGTCTCGGATATCGCCGAAGGCGTCGCACACGCCGACATAGTGGCCTTTTCGTCGATGAGCGACTACTGCGAACTCGTCGCGGCGGTCATCGGAGAGGTCAAGCGGATAAATCCGGAAGCGTTTGTCGTCTGGGGCGGATGCCATCCGATAATCGCACCGCAGGATGCGATCGCCTCCGACGCCGACGCAATCTGCGCCGGCGAGGGCGAACACGCATTCCCCGAACTGGTCGATCGCCTTGAAAGCGGGCGGGACTTCACCGACGTGCGGAACTTCTGGTTCAACGCCGGCGGGCGGATCGTCAAGACACCCTTGCGACCTCTGAGCACCAATGAGCAATTGAAAAAACTCCCGCTGCTGGACTACGCCTCGCCGGGCGAGAAGATCTACCGGCCGGGCAAGGGCTTCGTCGACGTGACGAAGAAGCACTACCTCCGCTGCCTGGGGCTGGGATACACGACCGTCTGGTCGATTGGGTGCCCGTTTAAGTGCAGCTACTGCGGCAACTCGAAGTTCCTCGAAAACGACCCGCTGTACGCCAGGATACGCCACCCGGGCGCGGACTACATCATTCGAGAAATCGAGCAGGCCGTCGGTCGGCATCCGCACATAAGCACGGTGGTCTTCCAGGACGACAGTTTCATGGCGATGCCCAAGCCGCTGCTCGAAGAGTTCGCCGAAAAATACAGGAGCCGCATCGGGCTCCCGTTCGCCGTCGCCGGCTTGATCCCCAATTGCGTGCGGGACGACAAGTTCCGGATACTGCTGGCCGCGGGGATGGACAGGGTCCGAATGGGAATCCAATCCGGAAGCCGGAAGATCCTGGATTTCTACCGCCGCCCCAGCGACCCGGAAACGATCTCCAAGGCGACGGCAATCATCGGCAAGTATCGCCGATGGATGATCCCGCCGGCGTACGACATAATCGTCGACAATCCGATCGAAACGAAGCAGGACGTCGAAGATACGCTGCGAATGGTCTACAACCTTCCGCGCCCGTTCACGCTGAACCTGTTTTCGCTGCGCGTCATGCCGAATACGGAGTTGGCCCGCCAGTTCGAGCAGTTGGGTCTCGATCGCGCCGATTACGACATGGCCCGGGTCGGATACCACACGCTGGCGGCGACTTTCGCCAACGCGATGCTCTACCTCCTGTGCATCTTCCGCCCGCCGAAACTGATGTTCGAACGCTGGCTGAAGAGCTGCCTGCCGTCGGCTGAGCCTCAGCCAAGACGCCGCATTCTGAATCTGCTGTTTCGGATCGGGTGGCTCATCCGTCGCGGCCTGGGGCACCTGAAGCGAATGGACTTCGCCCTGATTCCCGGACCGGCGGGATATCTTCTCTGGAAGATCGGCTTCATATCATTCTGGCGGAAGCGTATTAATCGCGGTTACAAGTCCGGTCGATAAGCATTAATGTTGCCTCGACGAATCTGATAGGCGATACTGTCGTCTCGTCGCCATCGAGTAAGGATACGAACTGGCAAAATGAAAGTTGAACTGCATCTTCACACCAGCCGCTACAGCGCATGTTCGATCGACACGCCGGAATCGCTCATGCGCGAACTGATCGACACCGGATATGAGGCGGTCTTCATCACCGAACATGATTCGGTCTGGTCCGAAGCCGAAATCGCCGAACTCCAGGCCGAGTTCCCCGAGATCCGGATATTCCCCGGCGTGGAGCTTTCTCTGGGAATCCACGCCTCGATGCACCTTCTGGTCCTCGGCACGACGGACCCGGACTACGCGACTCTGCGGTACGATCAGGCGACCGCTATCGAAAAGGCCCAGTCCCAGGGGCACCTTACGATACTGGCCCACCCTTTCCGCTGGTCGGGCGGGTCGGCCCTGCTGGACAGATGGTTCGTCCCCGACGCGATGGAGTTCAGGACCTGCAATCACGACGCGCAGATGGGCGAGAAATCGCGCTGCGAATCCCAGCGGCTGGGGATAAGGCTGGTCAACTGCGGCGACGTGCACGCGCGGCGGATGATAAACAGATTCTGGATAGAAACCCACACCCCGCTTGTAGAGCCCAATGACATTCACGACATAATAGTCAACGGGAAGTACAACCTGTGCATGAACAAATCCCCGGTCCGAAGCAACAATCGGAGATAACGGCTTGCGTCCCCCCTGGTCGCGACCGCCGGCCCCCTACCTCTGGCGGTAGACAATCCGGCCTTTGGTCAAGTCGTAGGGACTCATCTCTACTGTGACCTTGTCGCCTGGGGTGATGCGGATGTAGTGACGGCGCATCTTGCCGGAAATGTGTCCGATGATCTCGTGCGTGGACTCGCCGATTTCGATCTCCAGGCGGAACATCGCGTTGGGCAACGCCTGCTTGACTGTAGCCTCTACTTCTATAACGCCTTCTTTGGCCATAAGCTCACCTTCACTGCCGAGTCGTCCGCTGCACGCGGCGAATACTTCGTATATTCCATCGTTTTAGTCCAACTATACTAACGCCGGGCCGCCTGTCAACGAAGTAAAAAGCACTATTTACCGCACCCGGCGACCGGCGGGATGATCCTGCATATTGACACCGCCGGGCGAAATGCCAATTATAGCGTACTTACCGCACCCGCCAGGAGCCTCAAGAACCATGAGCAACATCATAGACATCGATCAGGTCCGGCACATAGGCGTCCTCAGCCGGATCGAATTGAGCGACGAAGAAGCAAGCCAACTGCCGGCGCAGCTCGGCGCGATCGTCGAGTATTTCGGCAAACTCAACGAACTGGACACCGACGGAGTCGAACCGATGGCCCACGCGGTCGGAACTCACAATGTGCTGGCCGAAGATTCGCCAGGCGAATCGCTGAGCCCCGACGACGCACTGGCCAACGCACCGGCCCGCGACGGCGACTTCTTCATGGTCCCCAAGGTGATCGGCGACAGTTAAAACCAGAACATGGAGACAACAACGTGCCCAGCATAGTCGAACTTACCGCGGTACAACTCGCCGAAGCCATAGCATCCGGCGAGGTCTCGGCGAGCGAAGCCCTTGAGGCATACCTCGAACGGATCGAGACGATCGAACCGCGGGTCTGCGCATTCAATGAAGTGCTCGCCGATCAGGCGAAAACTGCCGCGGCGAATGTCGACGCCGCACGCTCGACCGGCGAGGCGCTCGGGCCGCTTGCCGGAGTTCCGATCGCCGTCAAGGACAACATGTGCACCGCCTACGGTAAGACGACCTGTTCGTCGAAGATTCTCGCCGACTTCAAGGCTCCGTACACCGCCACCGCGGTCGATAAGCTCCAGGCCGCCGGAGCGGTGATTATCGGAAAGACAAACCTCGACGAGTTCGCAATGGGCTCATCGACCGAAAACAGCGCGACGAAGACCACGCGAAATCCCTGGGACCTCGATCGCGTCCCCGGCGGGTCCTCGGGCGGATCGGGCGCCTGCGTATCGGCCCGAATGGCCGCCGCGGCCCTCGGGAGCGACACCGGCGGATCCATCCGCCAGCCGGCCGCCTTCTGCGGGGTCGTGGGCCTCAAGCCGACCTACGGGCGGGTCAGCCGATACGGCCTGGTCGCATACGGCTCGTCGCTGGACCAGATCGGGCCGATGACTGTGGACGCGCCCGATGCGGCGCTGCTTACGACGGTGATCTCGGGACACGATCCGCACGATTCGACTTCCGCCGACCGTCCGATCGAAGACTACCTCGCCGAAGTCGAAACTCCGATCGAGAATCTGCGGATAGGACTGCCCGACGAGTTCTTCGCCGACGCGCTCGACCCGGAAATCGCGCAGATAATCACCAAGGCCGCCGACGCCTGCAAAGACGCCGGCGCGAAAATCGTCAGCGTGGCCCTGCCCCACTCCCGCATCGACTCCGGCTCCGAAGGAAACCTCAGCTCCTATGCGGTGGCCTGTTACTACATCGTGGCGATGTCCGAAGCGTCCAGCAACCTCGCGCGATACGACGGGGTTCACTACGGACACCGCACCGAACAGGACGTCGACGGCATCGTCGAACTGTTCTCCCGCAGCCGGGCCGAGGGATTCGGCCCCGAAGTCAAGCGGAGAATCATGCTGGGGACCTACACGCTGTCCAGCGGATATTACGACGCCTACTACAACAAGGCCCTCAAGGTCCGCCGCCTGATCAAGAACGACTTCGATCGAGCGTTCGAGCAGTGCGACGTGCTGCTGTGCCCCGCCAGCCCGACAACCGCGTTCGGGATCGGAGAGAAGACCGCCGACCCGCTGACGATGTACCTGGCGGACATCTACACGATCTCGGTGAACCTCGCGGGTCTTCCCGGCGTGTCGATACCCGCCGGATTCGATGCGGCGGGAATGCCGGTGGGCATGCAGTTGATCGGGCCGGAGTTCAGCGAATCGAAACTGCTCCGGGCTGCGAGAATGTACGAGAAACTCTCGGGCGTAACGCACCTGATTCCGAAAATCGCCCGGGCGTAACGCCGGCGGACAATAGAGCAGGATCCAATGACAGACAACAACGACATCGTAAAGCCGATCATCGGTCTGGAAATACACGTCGAGCTGGCGACGGAGACCAAGATGTTCTGCCGCTGCCGAAACAGCTTCGGCGATCCGCCCAACACCAACGTATGCCCGGTATGCATCGGAATGCCCGGCGCCTTGCCGGTGATGAACGCCAGGGCCGTCGAATACTCGATGCGAGTGGGAATGGCCCTTGGCTGCCAGGCTCCGAACTTCACCAAGTGGGACCGCAAGAGCTACTACTACCCCGACCTGCCGAAGGGATACCAGCTCAGCCAGTACGATCTGCCGCTGACGATCAACGGCGTCCTCGAGATTCAACTGGCCGACGGATCGACCAAAGCGATCCGCGTGCTGCGGGCGCACCTCGAAGAGGACGCCGGCAAGAACATCCACGACAACCCCTCGCACACCGGAGTCGATCTGAATCGCGCCGGGGTCCCGCTTCTGGAGATCGTATCCGAACCGGACATGAATTCGGCCGAGGAGGCCGTCGCCTACGGGCGAACGATGCAGCGTCTGGTCCGCTGGCTCGGAGCCAGTCACGCCAACATGCAGATGGGCCACATGCGATTCGAGCCGAACATCAATCTCCACATCACGCGCGACGGCGTGACGTACAAGACGCCGATAATCGAGGTCAAGAACCTCAACAGCTTCCGCTCGCTGGAGAACTCGATACGGTTCGAGATCGATCGCCAATACGAGCAGTGGCGCAGCGACAACTTCTACACGATGGAGAACTTCCCCAAGCAGAACCGGGGCTACAACGACGCGACCGAGCAGACGGTATTCCAGCGCGGCAAGGAGGAGGCGCACGACTATCGTTACTTCCCCGATCCGGACCTTGTGCCGGTGCTGGTCGACGACGAATGGAGAAACCGGGTCTCCGAGTCGATCGGCGAGTTGCCCATCGCACGGCGCACGCGATACATGGATCAGTACGATCTGAATTTCAAGGACGCCGACGCACTTACGATGGACGCCGCGAGCGGCGATCTGCTGGACGGCGCGGTCGAAAGCGGCGCCGACGCCAGGCGGTGCGTCAACCTGCTGCTGGGACGCGGGGCGGCGATCGCCAACGAGCGGCAATGCACGATCGCCGAAATAGGGATCACCGCCGGGCAGCTCAGCGAACTGGCGCAAATGCTCAGCAAGAATGAGATTAACGCCACCTCGGCGGCCAAGGTGTTCGACCTGCTGGCTGCCTCGGACTCCGGGGCCAAGGAGATCGCGCAAGCCGAAGGTCTGCTTGCAGTTACTGACTCGGGCGCGCTGGAAACCTGGGTCCAGGAGGCGATCGACGCCAATCCGCAGGCCGTCGAGGAGATAAGATCCGACGGCAAGAAAGCCCGGAAGTCCTTTGGTTTTCTCATGGGACAAGTCATGCAGAAGTCCCGCGGCGCCGCCCCGCCGGCGAAGGTCCAGGAACTGTTAAAAGCCAAACTTGCACAATAGTCAAAGTTTTTGCTGGCTTTTGAAACCCAAAGAACGATACTATGCCGGTAGTTATAGGCTAGGGACTTGGCGGCACGAGGCCGTCAGGCTCGGTTAAATCATTGTAGACTCCCGCCTGGGCGCTAATTGCGCGTTACGCGGGAATTGCTAATGAGGAGTTGACCCAATGGCACGAGTGGTCCGACGACGCAAGAATCCTCTGCTCCCGGTACTGTTGATTTTCGTATTCCTTTTCCTTATCGCCGCGACGATGGCCGTTTTGTTCTACAACAACGGACAAAAGGACGCCAAAGACAAATCTGCGGCGATAGCCAAGCGCAGAAGAGTCATCTCGGATTCGGAAATGCGGGACGGCATGATCAAGCAGATTCTCAGCGAAAAGGACAAGGACCGCGACGCACCGACGGTCGTCGCCGAACTGCGCAGGCGGATCGATTCCCTGACCGACAGGATAACCGGTTCGAAGACCAGCGCCGCCGATGCACTTGCGCAGATCGAATCGGATATCGGAGGCAACACGTTCGTCCTTAACGCCTTCAAGACCTCCGAACAGGCCAACACTGCGGCCAAGGCGGAAATTGCGAAGCTCAAGAGTGAGATCACGACGCTGGCCTCGAACCAGCAGGACGCTGTCGCGGCGTACAAGGCGCTTGAAGATCAGTTCAAGGCCAAAGCCGCGACACTGGCCGAAGAAGTGCAGAAACTCACAACTGAGAAAACCGAACTGGTCGAGAAGCACGCCCTGGCGATGAAGGAAAACGACGAGAAAGCCCAGGCCAAGGCCGACAAGCTGGCCCAGGACCTCGACACCAGAATCGCCCAAGTCAGCAAACTCACTGTCGAGAAAAACAAGCTGGCGCTGCAGAACGACATTCTCAGAAAGAGACTGATCGACAGGCAGAAGATCGGTGAGGCGAGACTGACCATTCACGAAGCCGGCAAGATCAAGGAAGTCATGCCCGATCGCGACGTCTGCTTCATCCCGCTGGGAACACAGGACAGAGTCGTCCGCGGAATGACGTTCCGTGTCTACGGCCCCGAAGGCGTCCCCAACGACGGCGAGGGCCACAAGGCCGCGTTAACGGTGATCCGCACGTTCAAGACCATAAGCCAGTGCCGCGTGACGACAGTCAACGAGGAGGATCCCGTGGCGATAGGCGATCCATTCGCCAATATCGCCTTTGATCCGACCCAGCCTCCGGTATTTGTCGTCCAGGGTCGTTTCGACCTCAGCGGAATGGGAAGGCTCACCGAAGCGGGAACCAAGGAAGTGATCTCGCTCATCAAGCGATCCGGCGGAAAAGTTACCGAAGAACTCAACGTGGATGTTGATTTTGTCGTCATGGGCCCTGAACCGGCCAAGCCCGCCAAGCTTGATGATGGTGCTCCCGAGACGTCGAGGACAGCGCACGAAATCAGAATGGAAGAGTACAAACGCTGGCACGCGACTCTCAACAAGGCTATTGCTCTGAATATTCCGAAACTCAACACCAAGAGATTCCTGACGCTCACCGGATACAACGTAACCAAGGAATACGACGAATAGACAATAATCCGACTGCGCGGCGGCCGGATGTTGAATCCCGACCGCCGCGTTTTCTTGCGCAGTGCTATCTTAGGACCCGGCGGCGAAAGCACATATCCGAACCCGACTTCGGCGCCGCAGAACTTCCCAACAGACACCGAGAGTAAGGACATCATGCAGCTATCGAAGAGAATCTCATCAGTACCGCCCAGCGCGACAATATCGATCACCATGCGTGCCAAGGAACTCCAGAACAGCGGCATAGACGTCGTGAGCTTCGGAGCCGGCGAACCGGATTTCGACACGCCGCAGTTCATCAAGGACGCCGCCGTGGCCGCCCTGCAGGCCGGAGACACCAAATACGGACCTAAGTCCGCCGCGGCGCTCAAAGAGGCGATCGCAGCCAAGCTCGAGAAGGAGAACAATCTCGCCTGCAAGGCCAACCAGGTAGTGGTCACCGTCGGCGCCAAGCACGCAATCGAATTGCTCTGCCAGGTCCTCCTCGACCCCGGCGACAAGGTCCTGGTCCCCGCGCCCTATTGGGTCTCGTATCCGGAGATGATCAAGCTCGCCGGCGGCGAAACAGTCGTCATCCCCGCCAGCGGCGAAAACGGCTTCAAGATCACTCCCCGGCAGATTCTCGACAACGCCGCCGGAGCCAAGGCTATAATCCTGAACTCCCCGAGCAATCCAACAGGCGTGACGTATACGCCCGAAGAACTCAAGGCACTTGCCGAGGCGGTGCTGGAAACCGACCTGCTGGTCATTAGCGATGAGATTTACGAGAAGCTCATCTACGGCGACACCAGGTTCACCTCATTCGCCGCGCTCGATCCGAGGCTGCCCGAACGCACGATCACCGTAAACGGATTGAGCAAGTCGTTTGCGATGACCGGATGGCGCCTCGGATGGCTGGCCGGCCCGATCGAGATAGTCGACGGCGTCAGGCGCCTTATGAGCCACCAGACGACGAATCCCGTCAGCTTCGCACAGGCCGGAGCCCTCGCGGCGTACAACGATCCGCAGGGAGCCGAAGTAGTCGAGCAGATGCGACAGGAATTCGAAAAACGCGGAATCCACATCGCCCAGCGCCTCAACGCAATAGACGGCGTCGAGTGCATCCGTCCGACCGGCGCGTTCTACGTGTTCCCCGACGTAAGCGCCCATTACGGACGCACGCTGGCCGGCACGGAGATCGGCGGCTCGATGGACCTGGCGAAAGTCGCGCTCGAATCGTCAAACGTGGCTGTCGTTCCCGGAGCCCCGTTCGGCGAGGACAAATGCGTCCGCCTGAGTTTCGCAACCGGCATGGACCAGATCGACAAGGGCCTCGACCGGCTGGCCGAACTGCTGGGGTAGCGTCCGTTCAAGCAATCAACGACCCGGCTGGCGAGGCGGCAACTCCCCTCGCCAGCCGGCGTCAAGCCGCCTGCTCAAGCTGACGATCAAGTCTTTGTGTTTACCGTCGCCGGCGAGATTGACCATCTCCTTCGCATCGCCGCTATGGTCATACAGTTCGCGAGCAACGACCTTTCTTGTGCTCCAATCCCGCCATTCGACGTACCGATAGCGGTCGGTGCGGATCGCATAGCCCATGATCTGGCCGTGTTTTCGATGTCGATGGCTCTTGCGATGACGCGGATATTGGCTGAACGCAGCCTTCTTCCACCTGCGCCTTGGATTTGTCAGCAGCGGGACCATGCTCAGACCCTGGAGCCGTTTCGGCACAGGCAGCCGGCACAGTTCGGCAAGGGTTGGGTAGATGTCGACAAATTCGACGGCGACGTTCATCAGGTCTTGTTGGCCGCCTGGTGCATCCGCCAGAGGCTCCGCCATGTGGCCGCAGCTCGATCCATCAGGCCCATATTCTGCAAACTCAGGGCCAGGGCGGCGCGGATCTGCGTGTTGTCCGGCGCACCTTCAGCGGCGGCCTCCATCTCCTTGACCGCAAGATCGAATTGTCGCCTATCGGTGTAGAGAAGTCCGAGGCGGTAGTGCATGTCAACGTACTCGCCCTTGATGTCGAGCACGCGTTTGAACGTGTCAATCGCCTCATCGTTCTGTCCAAGCTCCTGCATGCAGACCCCGAGCTTGACCAGGGCCTGCACGTACGACGGATTGATGTCCGTGGCGATTCGGAACTGCTCCATCGCCTCGCCGGTGCGGTCTTCGGCCCGCAGGAGCACGCCGTAGCGGTATCGTACGTCGGCGTGCCTCGGCTTGCGGCGCACCTCGGCCTCGTGACGTTCGATCTGCATATGAAGCAGATCGTCATTGTCCAGGGAAACCTCGGTGTTCGGTTCGGGCTGCCCGGTCTCGAAGTTCCTGAGGAACTCATCGGCGACTGCCGCCTTGAGCTGCAGGCGGGCCATCTCGGTCATCAGCAGCGACGTGTTTGGCTCTATCGACGCGGCCAGATCGAAGCTGTTCATGGCCTGCTCCACGTCCCCGGACGCCTCTTGTGCGACTCCGAGCCCGACGTAGCTGAGCATCGCCCGATCGTTCAGTTCGGCGGCGTTGTGGAAGGCGTCGGCGGCCTGGTCCCATCGTCCGCAGATCAGGTGATGGGCGCCGAGCTTGACGTTGGCCTCCAGGAAATCGGGCTGCAGATTCAGCGCCGTGTGATAGTGCTTCAGCGCCGCCTCGTCATTGCCCGTCTCGTCGTACAGGTCCCCGAGGCGCACGTGGAGATCGGGGAATTCACCCTGCTGCTGGAGCAGATCGTGCAGGCGCTCAATCGCTTCGGGAGCCCTTCCGGCCGCAATGAGCGACTCGACCTCATCGTCCATGAGCGACCAGTTTTCGGGCTCCAGCGCAATGGCGTTTTCGTATTCCGCCACAGCCTGTTCGTATCGCCCGGCCCTGTGATACAAGTGCGCCAGCGCCACACGAACACTGGTCTCAGCGGGTTTGGCGTCGCAGAGAGCCTCGTATTGCTCTATCGCCTCGTCGAGATCGCCGGTTATCACCGCGATTGCCGCCAGTCGCTCCCTGGCCGGGACGCAGCCGTCGTCGGCGGCGACGATATCGCCATAGTACTCGGCCGCTTTCTTGGGGTATCCGAGTTTTTCGTTGCAGAAACCGATGGCGAACAGGATCGCCGATTCTCCGGGCTTGTTCCGGTTGGCTGTCTTCAGTTCGTCAAGCGCCGCGGCGGGGTCGCCCGATTCGTCCAGCGCACAGGCCAGTGCGAGCCTCGCGGCGTGATAGTCGGGTTTAAGGCGACATGCGGCTTTCAGTTCGCTGACGGCCTGATCGAGCTGCATGCCCCGCAGGTGCGCCAGACCCAGGTGGAATTTCAGATCCGGCCAGTCCGGATGTTCGGCGCAGCACGCCTTCATCTCATCGATACCGGTGGCCTGAGGCGACCAGAAGTATCGATCGAGCGTGTCGCTGATGTCGCTGTCAAGTCCTTTTCCGAGCAGTTCCAGTATATGGCTCATCCGATCATTCCCTCCTCAGGCCGCCATCGAGGCCAGAGCCTCGCGCGCTTGAGCGTAGTCAGGCTTAAGTTCCAACGCTCGCAGCAGGTGCTGTTTTGCGCGTTCGGTTCGTTTGCATTTGCTCAGCAGGCTCGCGGCGTGAAGATGCACATCGGGCCAGTCCGCTCCGTATTCGATCGCCCGGGTTATGTGCTCGGCGGCCTGTTCGCTCCGTTCGGTTCGATCGCACAGATCGGCCATGTGCATCCTCGCCTTGACGTACCTCGGGTTTATGTCCAGCGCCGCCCTGGCGTGATCCGAGGCCCGCCCCAGGTCCCCCAGCCGCTGGTGCGTGCGGCTGGCGTAGTAGTGCAGGTCGGCGTATCCGCTATGATCCTTCAGAGCTATTGACAGAACGCTTGACAACACGCCGAAAAGATCGTCATCCATCCGGCTTGCGGGAAGATTCAGCATCGCTTCGGGAAGCGACGAGTCCCTCGTGATGTAATGGGCCAACTGCCTGGCGGGAGACGACTCCTGCTCACTGGACTTATCCGGGAGCCTCAAGGTGAATTGGCGCCCGGACTGATGAACCGCATTGGCGGCCATCGAAAGCTGCCTGGCGACTATCAGGTTGTCGGGCTCGAGGTCGAACGAACGCTGAAAACATCTCAACGCCTGAATGAATTCGCCCTGGGCGACGGCTGTCAAACCGAGATAGTAGTGCGCCGAAGCGTTGTCGCAGTCGTCCCTGACGGCTGCGGATATTCTCTCCATCGCCTCGGCGAATCGCTCTTCGGCGGCGTAGAACAGCCCGAGTTGAAGCTGGATGTCACTGTTATCGCCGAAAACCCTCTCGGCATGGTGCAGCGACATGAAGGCCTGGGACTTCATCCCCGCTCGCCACTGGGCCTGCGCCAACATTCGCCAATGCGACGGACCGCCGCTGACATGAGCGATCTTCTCCATCTCCGCGGCGCACTTGTCGTATTTCCGATTCTTGACATAGCACGATACGAGGTGCTCGGTGAGATTCGCACGTCGGCCTATCGCCCGGGCGGCGGTTTTGAAATGCCGCTCGGCCTTTACGAAGTCGCATGTCCGCATCGCATCGAGACCCAGTGCGCGATCGGACATGGCGCCGTAATACGCGGCCATTTGCCCCAGCGGACCGGCGTGATTGGCCAGCGGATTCAGCAACTCGGCGGCCGCCCTGTAATCGCCCCTGCGATACCGCAGCATACCGTGAGTGTACTGCGAGATTTCCCGTGACGACTGACTGGACGGATCGGATTTTGACTCTCTGCGAAACATCTCCCTGGGGAGCCTCCTGTGTCTCCTACAGGAGTTATCGGCAGAGTTTGGAGGACGATGAAATAAGCCGGGCGATCAACCGGAAATGTCTTTGAGGTTCAGTTCAGCAGCGATGCGGCGATATGGGCCTAGTAGGCCCCGCGGCCGGTGAGAACGGCGGGAATTGTCTGCAAGATGATCAGGGCGTCCAGAAGAAGCGAGCGGTTCTGGATGTAGTAGAGATCCAGTTCGACCCACTCGTCGTATCCCACTTCGCTGCGTCCGGAGATCTGCCACAGGCACGTCAGGCCAGGCTTGACGCGAGTTCTCAGACGGGCTCGATCGGAGGCTTTTTCCGCTTCAGGGCGCCAGAGAGGGCGCGGGCCGACTATCGCCATCTCGCCTTTCAAAACGTTCCAGAGTTGGGGCAGCTCGTCGATGCTGGAATTCCTCAGGAGCTTGCCGATCGGCGTAAGACGAGGGTCCTGCTCTATTTTGAATACGGGTCCGTCCTGTTCGTTCAGATGCGCAAGAAACCTCTGGTCCTCCTCTGCGTCCTGACGCATGGAGCGGAACTTGTACATGGTGAAGGCCCGACCGTTCAGGCCGATTCGAGTCTGCTTGAAGAAGATCGATCCGCGGCTGGTGGTCTTGATCATGATCGCAACGACCAGCATAACCGGACTCATCAGCAACAGCATCGACAGGGAGATCGCAATATCAAGCCCACGCTTCACCGCGATGTGGAAACGACTTCGTCGGGGAATAGTCGGAAGGACGTCGGCCGGCCCGGCAGGTTCGCTGCGACGGCGTCCGGGCCGGACGATATCAGGACTGTCCCAGCGTACGCTGTTGGGCATGTTCCCTGAAATCGTGCTAGTCATCGTCAGTGCTCCAACCACAGTCATCGGATTGCGAGTTCGTAGATTCGCTCCATTGAAACGGCTATGTCGGCCCATGACGGTTGAGCAGCGACCGTCAGTCGAGCTTGATCTCCCAAGGCCGATCGGCGAGTCTCACTACCCAGGTATCGGCAAATCAGCGTGGAGAGTTCAGCAACGTCGCCTCCGTCAAAGTATATGCCCGCATCGCCCAAAACTCTCATATTCTCCTGTATTCTCGTCGCCAGAATGCAGCGTCCGTATGCCGCGGCCTCCAGAAGCACCAGCGACATGCCCTCCAGAACGCTCGGCTGAACGACAATCGCGGCGTTGCTGTAGAGTTCGGCCAGGGTCCTCTGGTGCTGCAGGCCGAGGAATACGGTTCGATCGGGCGCATCCTGACGGCATTTCCGACCGTAGGCCGAACCGGCGAAATCACCGACGACGGCGAGTTTGAAGCCGGGGAAACTCAACGACGCCTTCCGCCAGGCCTCCAACAGAACATCAAGCCGCTTCTCGGGCTCTATCCGACCGACAAACAGAACGTACTTGTCGGGCTTCAGGGCGCAATTAGGATCGCCGAGCAGCCGCCCGGGCCCGACGCATTTGACCCGGCCTACGGAATTGGGAATGTACGAGATCTCGCGGCCGAAACGCTTCTGGAGCTCCATCGCCAGCGGCTCGGAAACCGCCGTAACCTGATCGGCGATGCGCATGCCTATGCCCAGTCCGAGATTCAGCGTGCACCTGGCGGCAAAGGGCCATTTGTCGCGGCGCCAGTCGGCGGCATGGACCGTGAACACTACCCCGCGAGCGCCCAGCGCGCAAAGCCAACTCCACAACGCCGGACCAGGCGAATGAACGTGCACAACATCGACCCGACGCCGCAAGACATCCCATGCGGCGGTGGCTGTGTGGGTGAACGTGTCGAGGCTCTTGCCGCCAAGACCGCCGGTAAGCGCGACCTGTCCTCCGCGCCACCGCGGGGCGCCGCGAAGATAATCGCGGCGTCCGTAGGCTATGATCTCATGCCCGCGCAGGGCCAACTCGTCGCCGAGACACTCCGCGACGCGCTCGGCTCCGCCTCCGCGGGCCGGGAGACCGCGCAAACCTACCATCGCAATGCGCATCTGGAAATCGCCTCCGTGTAGAGAGTATCGAGGCGCTCGGATATCAGTTTGGGTTCGTGTCTCGCAACCGCCAGTTCCCTGGCGGCCTGTCCCATATCACGTCGAGCATCGGCGCAGGCGAGCGTCTGGCGCGTCACACCGACAAGTGAGTCGATATCGCCGAGCTTGAACAGGCGTCCGGTTTGACCGTCGACTATCCATTCGCGTAAAGGCCCGCAATCGGGCACAATCGCGCATCGTCCGGCCAGCATGGCCTCGAGCATGGTCATTGTTGAATTCTCAATCCACCGGCTGGTGACCAGAACGGCCGCCGAGTCGTACATCAGTGAGCCGACCTCCCGGCGCGAAACACGCCCGGTGAAAGTAACGTTCTGCAGCCTCCTGTCTACGGCGTTGCGACGGAGTTCGTCCAGCAACGGACCGTCACCGGCCATTATTACTTCAATATCGTCAATCCGCTCGGCCAGATCAAGCATCATTTCAGGCGCCTTCTCCGAACTGATCCGTCCGGCGAACAGTATTCGTCTAGGATTCTCGGAGACTCCAATCGATGGATCGGGAGCCGAAACCATGTTCCGCAGCACTGCCAGCTTCGATCTCGGGGCTCCGATGTCGCGCATTATTCGACGCATGAACCGCGTGGGGCATATGAAGAAATCAACCCAGCGGAAATAGCTCCGTCTCAGGCGGGAAATATAGCTTTCCAGAGCGACCCCCGCTCCGGCCGGACCGCTGCACCCGGACCCCGCGGCGTGGAAGTATTTGTTCGGATGACATCTCATGCACTGCACGCCGTCGCGCGGGCGGAGGAAGTGCTTGGCGGGGCACGCCAGGCGGTAATCGTGCAAATGCATGACGATCCCGATACCGCGCCGGGCAAGCACCGGCAGGATCGAAGGGGTCAGATGGTGGTATAGACTGTGGATGTGCGCCACGTCGACCCTACAGCACCTGAGCAACGATTCGAGCTTCTCGGCGGCCTCGGAGTTGTGGATCATACGCGGCAGATCAAACACGCTCGACGATGAGGAAAAGTCGAAGAATCGCGGCATTTCCGGAGCTTCGGCGCCGCGTGCAGTCCCGAACTCCATGACCTCATGCCCTGCGTCGCGCTGGACTCGCGCCATCGCCTCAATGCAGCTTTCCACCCCTCCGCCGTATCCCCAGCCAGGCAGGTATTTGTCGATGTGCAGGATTCTCACGGCATCCCCCCGCTGTCGCCGGACAGGCTTCCCACGCGGAACAGCCGCAGGTGCGCCAGGAGTTTCTTCCATGCTATCCAGGCGCACACGCCGAACCATTTGGCCCGGTACGTCGTGCGTGCGGTGCAGATCATCCAGCATCGCTCGGGGCAGCGGCGTATGAATTCGACGGCCTTTTCCGCTCGGGGGCCGGACCATATCTCGCTGAACTCCTGGTCGATGATGTTGCCCATCGCCTGTCCGCGGACCGAGCAACTGTAGACCTCGCCGTCGGCCTGCAGGAAGAACATGTCGCGACCGGCTCGGCAGCGAATCTCCCACGGACGCCCCGCCAGATAGCAGTACGTGCCGAAGGCGAAATGTCCGCGCAGCCAGTTCTTCGGGCGCCATGACCGCAGCCGCCGGGCGATCACCTTTTCGAACGCCCCGGCCAGCCACGCCGGGACCGTTTGGATCGCCACATCATCGGCGGCGATCCCCAGATGCGTGCCGGCGCCGTGTGCGGCGACTATCCCCAGTTCCAGACCCAGTTCATCGGCCAGCATCGCCACGTCGGTCAACTGGTCGAGATTCTCCCTGCTGAGGGTCATGCTCAGACGCAGGCCGCAGTATCCGTCGCCGGCCAGGCGGTCTATCAGCCCCCGAGCCCTGTCGTAGGCCCCCGGCACGCCCCTTATCCGATCGTGGGCCGCCGCCAGTCCGTCCAGGCTCACCGCCAGACGAATGTCGGGATCGATCCGCCTGAGCTCGGGCACTTTCTCGGCGATCCTGTCGGGCAGGAAAGCATTGGTTGATATCGTTATGACAGCTTGCGGACATTGCTCGCGCACCTGGCGAACGAATTCGACCAGATCGTCGCGGAGGAACGGTTCCCCGCCGGACAGGTTGATCGTCCGCAGCCCGACCGGGAGCTTGCGCATATGCTCGGGCGCCAGGCGATCGGGCGTATCGCCTTTCCAGATATTGCACATCACACATCGTGCGTTGCAGCGGTGAGTTACGGCCACCACCGCATCATGCGGGGTTGTGGATTTCGGGGACGTCACGTTGATATATCGGCCAGATCGTGGCGGGTACGTAACTTGTGATTCTGATCAGCATTCCCGCGGCGGCTGACTTCCCCCGTCAGCCCGCCAGCGGCCGATCGCGCATGCTCACAAATGCTTCACATCGTATTTCCCCTCGAACCAGGTCCCTTAACGCACGGCAAAACAATTTGCCAATCATCCGTGCGGGAACTGACGGGGGTCAGCCCTGACGCCGCGGTCCGGCTGAGACTACTGGCGTTGCTTTGCGATAAGATCCGCCATCGCCGTTGCGAAAGCGTCTCCGAGCCGGACGAAGAATTTGCCGCTGCCCAGATAGTGATACGGGCGATCGCTGCCAACTGTGTCCCACTGGCAGTAATGGTCCGCCCAGCCGGTTTTGAAGACCTTCAGCGAATCGAGCGCATACTCGGTGTAACTCTCGACGGCCAGGACGTTGCCTTTGAATTCGGGCGCTTTGGCCGCTTGACGCTGGCCGACGGAAACGGCATTTTCAGCGACCTTCTCTTTTGTCTGACTCGTCCCCAAAACGCCTATGATGAACGGCATACGCGGCGTTTTGTATTCTTCTCGGAGATCCTTAATAAACGAAATCATGTTGGTCTTGTAGTTGTCCCTGAAGGCCGGCGAGAACTGATCGTTGAACCCCTGGAACCAGACAAACCCGGCGATTTCATGGCCCGCTTTCGGATCATAGGCCGGATGGTATTTCTTGAGATCCTTGAGGACTTCCCGCACTTTGTCGTTCATTAACCGATAGAAGCGCCCGGCGTTCTTCCTGATTTCATCGGCTTTGCCGCCGGCTTTCTGTTTTGCATCCAATTCATAGGGTCCCGCAGAAGGAGGGCGGAAATCGTAATTCAGAGATTTTCCGCCCCATGAGGTCTTGATGATCAGGACGGGGCCGTCAATCTTCCTTGCGATCGAAAGACCGAAGCTGTATTCGGGTCCTATCTTGCCGTCGTTGCCGCCATAACCCACGCTCAACTTCCCGGACCTGACGTTCCCGTCCGCAATCGAACTGATATAGACTCTGTCGGAAACTACGCTCGAAGAGACGACGTCCTTCTTGTAGGCGTCATGGGCCGCCTTCAGTGCATTCGCCTCGGCTTCAACTATCGCCTTCTTCGCAGCGTCCGTGATGGCCTTGATCTTCTTGTTGGAGATGCCGCCTGTCAGTTCATCGGTCTTTATTGCCCGAGCAAGCTGCTTGTCTAGAATCTCCTTGGAGATCTTCGCGTCCTTCTTGAAGACTAACCTGGCGAGTTGTTTGTCTTTGGCGCCGTCCGGATTGAACAGCGTGCCCATGGTGTGTGCATTGGCGTGCCCCACCATATTGGACTGTCCGGCGAGGATAAAGACCTTCAGCTTGCCGTCAGCCGCCTGGGCCGCATTACTCGCCGCCAGCAATAGAGCCGCAACCGCAGTCACCGCTGCACATCTCACGAATCCCTTTGTACTCATACGCATGTTTTCCTTGAATTTAACCTTAGAAACACTCTGTTTGAAACACACTGTTTGCTAAAACGCTCGGTATGTTGTTTTCTTGCCTGCGCATCATTTTCCCGCCGCCGTCTTTCGATGTTTTCGGTGGCCGAAAGTTGAACTCCAACCCTAAAGAGGATACCTTGGGGGAGGCTTTTCGAGCCGCGCGTAGTGAAACAACAAGAGGAATAACACCCATGAACAAGAGCAGCGTATTGATTTTACTGTCGTTATCTCTCGCCTCGGTCGCCCTGGGCGCCGACAAGGTCTACCAGGCGAATCCCAAGCCGCCTACTGACGGGATGGTCGGGGCGAACTACACCGCCGCCTACGCCGTCAACCAGGTCCAGTTCTGGCATGACTTCCGGGCCGATGTCGTCGAGAAGGAACTGGCCGCCGCCAGCAAGTACTACGGAATCAATACGCTGCGGGTCTACCTGCACAACATCAACTTCGACAAGGAAAAAGACGTCTTCCTGGCGAACATCGAGAAATTCCTGAAGATCTGCGCCAAGCACAACATAAAGCCGGGCTTCTGCTTCTTCGACGACTGCCACCGCCACGCGAACATCTATCTCGACAAGCCGACCAGGCCGATCAAGGGCTACCATAACGGGCGATGGGCCGCCAGCCCGCAGGATCGCGACCGGGATCTGAAGAATATCGATAAGTTCAAACCCTACATACAGGAAGTGATCGGCCCGTTCAGGAACGACAAACGCGTGTTGTGGTGGGAGATATTCAACGAACCGGGCCGTTCGGCGTTCAGCCGAGCCCTGAGGAAGAAAGGATACGCCTGGGCCAAGGAGGTCAAACCCGCCGCGCCGGTGTTATGCTGCTGGGACGATTCGCCGGAGACCGACATCGTAAACGCCCACAACTACCGGTGGGCTCCGGTCGGCTGGGATCGACAGGCCGACATGAACCCGAAGAAGGGAACTGTTTTCACCGAGGCCGGGGCGAGATGGTTCGCACCCCGACCGAGCAACGGAGAGCCGTGCGAGGTTATCCATTGGCTTGAGAAGCGCCGAGCGGCCGGCAAGACCGCGCCGGGCGTATACCTCTGCTGGGAACTGCTGGTGGGAAACTCCAACTGCAGGTGGTACTGGGGAACCAAACACGGTTCGCCGGAGCCGACTGTCCCCTGGTGCGGGCTGATGTGGCCCGACGCAACCCCGGTCTCATTGGCGGAGTCCGAGGCGTGCCTCAAGTATGTCACGGGCAAGAACAACGCAATGTTCTACGATAATTTCCAGGACAGCCCCTCCGCCAGGGGCCGCGCCGGGTGGAGGACTTACGGCTCCGCCGGCGCCAACGCCAGCGGCGTGCTGAAAGTGGCGTCGGGGACCAAGCAAATCACAGGCGCCGCGGCGTGGAAGGACTACGTTCTCGAGGGCGTCGTCATGCTCAAGGGCGACAAGGGCAACGCCGGGCTGATCTTCCGCGTCAACAAGCCCGGCGACGGACACGATCAGATGCAGGGGTATTACGTCGGGTTCAATACGAAAAAACTCTATCTCGGCAAGATGAACAACAACTGGAGGCAGTTGGCTCAGTTTGACTTGAGCAAGCTCGACTGCAAGGTTGTCCCCGGCGTATGGAACCAGATCAGGGTCGCCGTCAAGGGCGCCCGCATCAGGGTGTGGTTCAACAGGATGCACCCGTCGTCCGACCCGCAGAAAGGTCTGAGAATCGATGTCGCCGACAAGGACGCTCCGATCCTCTCCGGGGCCGTGGGCGTGCGTGCTCACGGCATGGACGCGTGGTTTGACAACATTGTGGTCGTCCCCGTCAGCATGGTTGGCGAGTAATCGGCGCCGCTTATCCGTCGAGCGCCGCGAGACGCTCGCCGTTTCGCACTACAGAGCGATAGACCGTCGTACGGAGCTTTTTGCGCTCTACAGACCGGAGTCCCGGAGTTCATACTGCACAATACATTGCATTTTAGCCGATTATATGTGTAGTATTACATCATGCAACCGCAACAGGAATTCATGAGAGAACTTCGTCGCCTGACGGGGCGTACGGACCGCATTTTCGCGTTGACGGATCTTCGCTGTCTTCTGCCGGAGCATTCGGAGGCCGCCTTCAGGCCGCTGGTTTCCCGGATCGTCAAGCGAGGCGATCTGATTCGTCTGTGCCGGGGAATCTACATGTTTCCCGACTGTGAGCTTCGGGGCGGCGCGTTGCTCGGACGGGTCGTGGCGCTGTTGCGGGCGGATTGTTTCAATTACTTGAGCCTGGAAACGGTCCTCAGTGAGGCCGGGATCATCTCACAGGTTCCCTTGAGCGGAATAGCGGTGATGTCATCAGGCAGGTCCAATGTAATCTCGTGCGGAGACTACGGAGTTATTGACATCGTCCACACTCAGAAGACGCCTGAGGCTCTGAGGGGGGATCTGACTTACGATTCAGGGTATGGGCTCTGGCGAGCGTCGCCGGAGCAGGCTCTCCGGGATATCCGAGACACTCATCGTGACACGGGGCTGGTGAACTGGGAGATCGCAAGTGAGCTTGTTCGATGAACTGGTGAACCAGGCTATGCTGTCCGGGGTCGCCTTGGGAACGGTCCGCCCGGCCGTGGAAAAGGAACTGCTGCACCACGATATTCTTCGCGAGATGAGTCGGGCCGGTCTGTTGACGGAATTGACCTTCAACGGCGGGACGTGTCTGCGGATGTGCTACGACTCCCGGCGTCTCAGCGAGGACCTGGACTTCACCGGCGGGAGCGATTTCCATCCGGACCAACTGGCCGATTTGAAGAACACGCTGGAATCTACGCTGATGGAGAAATACCGATTGCCGGTTTCCGTCAGCGAGCCTCAACTACAGACCGAAAACGTCAGCACGTGGAAACTCCGCCTGGAAACCCAGCCCTGGCAGAAGCATCTCCCCACGCAGAGAATCCACATCGACATCTGCGCCCTGCCAAGTCGCCGGCGGCGTCCGTCGCTGCTTCGGAATTACTACGGCGTGGACATGGGCACCGACGGTCTGGTCGTGCAAGCCGAAAGTCGTGAGGAAATCCTGGCCGATAAATGGGTGGCTCTGGCGATGAGGCCCAATCGAGTGCAATACCGCGACCTTTGGGACATCATTCATCTGCGGCAACACGGCGTGGAGCTGTCGAGTGAACTGGTTGGACTGAAACTGAGCGATCGCGGCATAGCGGCCTCGATCTTCCGGGGCAATCTTCGGCAACGCATAGAGGAACTGGCCGGCGACCGGCGCGGCCACCGTCAGTTCACCCAGGAGATGCGTCGCTTTCTGCCGACCGCTCCCGCCGGCCAGGCCTTCGAGGACCCAAACTACTGGTCGGCGTTAATCGGCACAATAGAGCAAATGCGCGATAGGGACAGAGAGGAAACTCAGTCATGATCGGACACGAACAGATGCTTGAGTTGAAGCGGTGGAACACGCCTACGATCTACAACGGCTGGGAGCAGATCACCTCGGCGGACATCGCGGCCGACTGTTTCAACGTCGAGGAGACCCGCGATTTCATGCCGCACATGGGTCCTATGGTCGGCAGAGCGATCACCGTGGTCATCGAGCCGGGCGATCCGGCCCATCGCAGGAACGATCCGGACGGATGGAGCGAGTACCGCCGTCACGTCGCTTCAGTTGAGGGGCCGAAGATCGTTGTTGTGCAGGATTTCGACAGGCCCAGGGTGGTCGGCTCGTTCTGGGGCGAGGTCAACAGCAACGTGCACAAGGCGTTGGGCTGCGTAGGCACGATCACCGACGGGGCGATCCGCGACGTTGACGAAATGACCAATGCCGGCTTCAAGGCCGTCGCCCGCCGGCTCTGCGTGGGTCATGCCTGGAGCCATCCGGTGCGATGGGACTGTCATGTCGAGGTTTTCGGGCGAGTCATAGCGCCCGGGCAGCTCATCCACGCCGACAAGCACGGGTTCCTGGCAATCCCGGGCGAAGACGAGGACCGCCTGCTGGAGGCCGCACGGTTCATGGACTCAAACGAGTGCCGAACGCTGATCGCCGCAGCGCGATCGGCGGCGGGCGAGTCCAGCGAGGAAATCCTGCAGAACCTGAACGAAGCGGCTTCGAAGTTCCGCGCAAATGTTGAGCACAAGTTCGGGGACAAGGGATAACGCCCCATGCCATCGGAGCCGCTTAGCGGATCGGTGGGCTGAAGTCGACGTTTTGTCGCAATGCGGGTGAGCGGAAAAGCGTTTGATGATGTAACGATCCGGTGCGATAATGGCGATAACAGCAGAGACGGTCACACTGTTTGGGGGGAAAATCCAGGAGTTCAATATGCCTTACAGAACGGTAGCAATGGTGTCGGTTGCAGTGCTCACAGTCGTACTTGCGGTCTTGCCGCCCGCGACGGCTCAAGCGGTCGGGAAAATGGTCGTAACCGCATCTTCGGTGCACCCCGGCAACTACCCGGCGAGACACGCCTTCGACAGGAATCCCCGCACGCGATGGGCCTCAAAGACGCCGCTGGACCGCAACGGCGAATGGCTGCAGATAGATCTCGGCAAGTCATTTCCTATCAATGACATAACGATAAAATGGGAGACCGCCCACGCAACGCAGTACAAGATCCTGGCCTCCGACGACGGCAAGACATTCAGAATCATCCACAGGCAAACAGCCGGCAAGGGCGGAGTCGAGAAGATCAAGGGACTCAACGCGAAAGGGCGCTTCATTCGGCTCCTGGCGACGAAAGCAAGCAGCCACAATCTCGCGTCGATATGGGAGTTCAGCATCGCCGGGGTCAAGATCGACAAGCCGACAACGCCGGCGCCCAAACCGGTCCCCCCGCCGGACGTCTCGGCGCTGACCAGGCTCGGCGTCAAGGAGATCGTATTCGCCGCACGCGAAGACGGAGTCGACGGACACTGGTACGCCAACTTCGGATACTACTCTTTTGACTCCAACCGCAAACTATTCCGCAAGGAAGGACGCCTGTGCAAACTGAACGTGGAGACGGGCGAAGTCAAGCTCCTGATCGACGATCCGGAAGGCTCGGTTCGCGACCCGGCTGTCCATTACGACGGAAAGACGATCATCTTCTCGTGGCGAAAAAGCGGGACCGACCCGTTCAATCTCTATCAGATCAACTCCGACGGGACCGGCCTCAAGAGGATCACCAAGACCCAGTACGACGACATCGAGCCGACGTATCTGCCCGACGGGAAGATCATGTTCGTATCCAGCCGCGTCAAGCGGTGGGTCCAGTGCTGGCTGACACCAGTGGCGGTGCTGCACTACTGCGACGCCGACGGCAAGAACATCCGTCAGATATCGGCCAACATCGAACACGACAACACGCCCTGGCCGCTGCCTGACGGACGCGTGCTCTACATGCGATGGGAATACGTCGACCGCTCGCAGGTCGACTACCACCATCTCTGGACGACGAATCCCGACGGGACCGGGCAGATGGTGTTCTTCGGGAACATGCACCCCGGCGGCGTGTTCATCGACGCCAAACCGATCCCCGGAACCAGCGACGTGATCCTGATCAACTCGCCCGGGCACGGCGGCAGGGAGCACAACGGATCGGTGGCGATCGTAAACGACAAGAACGGCCCCGACGACAAGCGTTCGATGCGCAACATCACGGGCAGAGGATATCGCGACCCGTATGCGATATCGGCCGACACGTTCATCGCCGCACGCAGCCGCAGCCTGATGATGCTGAACCCACAGGGCCGGACGACCGCTATCTACACTCTCGGCAAGGAGTTCGGCGGTCGGTGCACGCTGCACGAACCGCGCCCGATCATACCGCGCAAACGCGAACGGCTGCGCCCCAACACGGTCCGTCGCGACATGGGAACCGGGCAACTGATGCTCATGGACGTCTACAACGGGCGGAACATGAAGGGCGTCAAGAAAGGCGACATCAAGAAACTCCTGATCGTCGAAGCGCTGCCCAAGCCGGTGAACTTCACCGGCGGAATGGATCCGATGAGCTACGGCGGCACGTTCACCCTCGAACGCGTGCTGGGCTCGGTGCCGGTCGAGGCAGACGGCTCGGCGAACTTCGTGCTGCCGGCCAAGCGGGCGTTCTTCTTCGTGGCCCTGGATAAGAACAACAACTCCGTCAAGCGGATGCACAGTTTTGTCAGCGTGATGCCCGGCGAGATGACCAGTTGCGTAGGCTGTCACGAACAGCGCGGCAGGATCAACGCCAACCGCCCTGTCGGCGGACGCCCCCAGGCGATGAAGCGCCCGCCGAGCACGATTACGCCGAACAAGGGCCTGCCGGACATTTTCGATTTCCCCCGCGACATCCAGCCGATACTCGACAAGCACTGCATCAAGTGCCACAACACGCAGAAACAAAGCGGCGGCGTGGCGCTGACTGGCGGTCGCGGACCGATGTTCTCGACGAGCTACTTCATGCTGACCTGGAAGCAGCAGTTCGCCGACGGGCGGAACCTCGCCGTCGGCAACCGCGACCCGCGGACGATAGGCTCCGGAGCCAGCCCGATAATCAAGAAGATCACTGAAGGGCACAACAAGGTTAAGCTGTCGCAGACCGAGCAGGACATGATCCGCTACTGGATCGAGGCCGGGGCGCCCTACCCCGGCACGTACGCCGCACTGGGATGCGGAGCGATCGGAGGCTACCAGCAGAACCGCCAGATCAACACCGATCGAAGCTGGGACGAACTCAAGCCGTACCAGGCGGCGCTGAAAAAGCGATGCGGCTCGTGCCACAAGGGCGCCAGGAAGCTCCCGTCGAGCATCTGCGACGAGTTGGGCATATCGTTCTGGCGGTTCGATGTCAGGGATTCACGCCTGAAGTACAGTCGCCATCGCATGTTCGACTTCACTAACCCCGAGAAATCCCTGCTGCTGACGGCTCCTCTCGCCGCCAAATCCGGCGGCCTGGAACCGCACAAGAAAGCCGCCGACGGCAAGACTCCCCCGTCATGCGAGAAGGTGTTCGAGGACACTAACGACCCTGACTACAAGGCGCTGCTCGGCCTGATCGTCGCCGGCAAGAAGAATCTCGACACGATCAAGCGATTCGATATGCCGGGCTTCAAGCCCCGTCCGGGCTACGTTCGAGAGATGAAGCGATACGGCGCCCTGCCCAACGAATACGACAACGCCAAGGATTCGATAGACATCTACGAAGTCGACAGGAGATACTTCGAGTCGCTGTGGTACTACCCGCCCGGGACCAAGGCGCCCAAGTTGTTCAACGGCGTCAAAGGCGGATCGGATTAGCCGGCGGGCGTTAAGCCCTCCGCAAGGACAGTGACCAGCCCAGGCTGAGCAGAGCGAGCCCTGGGCTATCGGTCTGCCTGTATCCGTAGAGCCCGCCGAACGGCAGGTGACTGACGCATGGTGTTCGACACCGCGGAGTTCTCACTCACCCTCCGTTCGGAGGGCTCTGTTTCTTCTTTCGATCTATTCCCAGGGCTCGCTCTGCTCACCCTGGTCTACTTTCAGTCGTCCGCCTATGCGGACTCCGCGGCCAACGGCCTGATGGCGACAGATTCGATTGGTCAGTGGGTTATCGCGCGCAGGAGGCGGTCAAAGCGTTTGGCCATTGTCGACAGATCGTACGTTTTGAGACGGTTGCGGGCGTTGGCGGTGAGTTTGGCGACGAGCGATTCGTCGTCCAGGAGCTTTTCCATCGCACACGCCAGGGCCGACGGATCGCCTGATGCGGCTCGGAGACCTTCGACCCCGTCGATCAGCATTTCATCGAACGCAGGGATGTCCGAAACCACCACGGGCGCGCCCGACGCGAACGCCTCCAGCACCGCAATACTGGACACCTCCCCCTTCGTCGACAGCACGACCACGTCCGCAGCAGCCAGCACTGCGGGGATGTCGCCGCGATAACCGGCGGCGACGATCGTATCGCCCAGATCGGCGGCGTTGATTTGCGCCGTCAGTTCCGGCGAATCAGTCCCCCGCCCCACCAGCACGATACGAAAATCGTCGCGTTTGGATTTCAGCAGCCCCCCCGCGGCTATTAGCGTATTGAAATCTTTGTCGGGCATAACGTTGGCGACTTGGACAATCGTTTTTGCGATGTCGGGGGCGCCGAGGTCCGCCGGATGGGCGTCAGCGAATCGCCCCGGGGCGACCCCGTTGCGAACCAGCGGGGCGTGGCGCCTCGGCAAGCCGCGTTCGACAAGCATTAGCCTCTGTGCTCGGGTTATGCAGACCACCGATTGAAGGAGCCCGGCCTTTCGATACCGCCTGAGCCTTGGAGTAAAGTCGCCCGACTGCCCGGCCGGGCGAGAGTGGCACCAACATATCGTCGGGATGCATCTACACGCCAGAACAGGCCCGAGAGTTGAGTAAAACAGTGCGTCCCGCGGCGCGGTTATGCATATAACCGCATCGGGCCTGTGGCGTCTGATGATTCTCGCCAGACGCCACAGACCCAGCGGGTCGCGTTTGAATTTCGCCAGACCGTCGTACACCGCCGCGCCGGCGCGACGCAAATCGCCAGCCAGTTCGCCGCCGCTCTTGACCGCCGCGGCGACAAACTCGACCGGATCGCCCTGCAGGGCTTCGATCAGGCGCATCGCCGTGGTTTCGGCTCCGCCTGCAACGAATTTTGACATTACGACAAGTACGCGCAAGTCAAACTCCCGTTCGGGGTCTCTCCGATCACGCGGCGATTATATCTGCGAGCACTTCAGCGGCTTAAGGAAGTAGTTGTAGATCTTCGACACCGTGCCGCGGTACAGCGGCATGACCCGCATCTTCTTCCAGGTCGGGTGTCCGCCGAAAGCCTTCCAGTGCTTGCCGTGCTCTTCCCTGTTCGGAGCCGAAAGCATGTACGTGAGATTCGGCACATTGCCTCCGATAAGCGTCTCGCCGAAGAAGACCGGCGCGAGCTTCACGTCGCGCATGAGCTGCGTCTCGCCGTTGTTGAACATGTGGACCTTGCGGCGTGCGGCGTCTTCGTCGTGGCTTTCATATACGCGAACTTCGAAGATGCGATCCTTGCCGGCTTTGGTCTCCGCAGGCAGCTCCAGGACGGGAATGCTCTCGAACGCCTTCATCAGCCAGCTCTCGATGCGGATGTAGACAGGATTCTTGTTCTCGCCGGACAGGAAAGCCCTGGCGGCGGTCTGGTAGGCCTTGTCGGCGGCGAGCTTCCCGTTCAGAGCGGTCATCTGATCGAGCGTCTTGTAGGGAATGATCGCCCAGATCGTCAGGTCCTTGCCGTCGCACGTTTCAAACACGCCGACCCGGTCGATCTTCAACCTGTTCAACGCGGGAACCAGCGCCTTGGCCATGTAGTCCTTCACGATCGCCTGCTTCTCGGCGTTCTTGACGCGATAGGCCCTCAGTTCATAGTACTCCTGGTGCTTGTGGGCGTGCTTCTTGCCGGCCGGGCCGCAGGACCCGCAATCGGCCGACGCCGACGAACCGGTCATCGCAACCGCAGCAGCAGCCGCGGAACCTGTCAGGAATCTCCTTCGATCGATCTTCTTCATGGTCCAACCTTTCTGATTTCTAAAAGACTGTTTTGAATGCTCTGCCTTATGGAGTAACGGTCACTCCGCGGATTTGTTGTCTTCTTGCGATTCGGTCTTCGTGTATATCACAACGTCAGCGCGTTTCCTGTCTTCGGTACGGAGCTCCCGGGCCGACGCATTCTGGAGGCTGATAGTCAGGATCTTCAGATCCGGCTTCTTATCCAGCAAGTACTGCACAGTCCCGCCGTCGAAATCGATGTGAAACTGCCCGACGATATGAATCACCTTCGCCAGACCGTTGTCGAGACCTTCTGCGATGGAGCCGGCCATCGTGGCGTCCCACATGAGTTGGGCTCGGAAAAACGCGTCGGGATCAATTTTGCGTTTTGGCGTGCGGCGTTTGGCCGGACGGGTGGTTGCGGACTTGGGCTTGCGGGACTTGGTTGGCGCCGCGTGATGACTCATGATCCGCATGAACCGATCGGCGTACGGGCCGGTCAGTATTCGCGGCGGTATGAAGTAGTGCTTTCTCTGGGCCGGCGGCTTGGCCCACAACACGCCGTAGCCCTCTGTGCGGGCTGTCTTGACATATTTCCGCGGCGAGTTGGCGGCTATCACCGGCATCCGAGCCTCGCGTGCGGCGTCAACAATCGGCTGGTACCAGTCGCCCCACTTGCCTTTGGCGCCCCAGTTGGCCGAGCCTGTCTTTTCGACGAGCTCGGCCTGAGATATCCGCCCGGCGAGGTACGAGTCAACAACCGTCTGCTCGTCGCGTTCGAACATCTCCATGGACACCCCCGCCGGCGGAGCCAATCGCACGGCGTCCGAGACCAACGCCAGTTCGACCTGGTGAGCGACGGCGTCGTTGTGCTGCTCGCCGACAAGAATGACATCCGCCCATTCCATAGCGGCGCGAACATCGTCCCATGAAACCTTGCCGGCGGTATGACCGGAGAACATCGCCAACCCGCGAGGAGCCGCGAGTTTCACACCGGTCGGAATGACCCCGGGCTCCCCTGCGCCGGTTTCAACGAAAAACCGCCGCCGGTCGCATCCGGCGACAACTGACATCCCCATCACCGCGGCGACGAGACTCACTCTCAAATGCGTTGCGTTCATAGCAGGACAATACGTCAATGACCGGCAAAATGCAACCGTCAGGCCCCATGGACAATTGCGTTATCCCCATACGGTTGCGACGATCCGCCGGCCCGCGCGAGCCAGCACCTCGGCGGCTATGCCGGCGGCGTACAGCAGGTTGAATCCTCGCTTCCTTAGCAGGCCCCACAGTGCGTGCAGCAGAAACGTGCCGGCGAACTCATATCCCAGCAGCACCGCCGTTCCCGCCCCGCTGTCGCCGCAGCATCGGGCGGTGTGGAGCGTCGACGAAACCAGCATTCGCCCCATGCGAAAGCGATCGGGGCGTCCGCCGGGATGCGGAGCGTGCAGCACCGTCAGATCCTCGGCCAGGAAGACCGGATGGTCCCGCGCGATTCGAAAGCCCAGATCGCGATCCTCGCCAAGAGTGTAGCCGCGGAAGAACTCATCGTCGAATCGGTACTCGCCAGCCAACTCGGCTCGCATTGACATAAGGCAACCCGACATCGGCTTGCCGGGCGTGAGTTTTCCGCCAAGCCGCGATGGCAATGCGGCGTATCGCCCCGCACAAACGCGGGGAGTCCAGCGGATCTCACCTAGAACAACCGCCAAAGACTCCCAGAGTCTCCTGCCGAAACGATTCTCCGGTTCAGGCGGAACCGGGCGAGCGCCAATCGCCGCAACGGAGCCCCGAGGCGCAGCATCGTACATGCCGATTAACTCCGACAGGCAATCCGGAGGCGGGATAACGTCGTCGTCGATCATCACCATGACCTGCCCCGAGGCCAGGTCCATGCCTCGATTCCTCGAAGCGCCGGCCGACGGCCGATCGCTGCGAAACTCGCAGTACTCGAACTTGACGCCGGCGGCCGCTATCGCCTCGCCCATGTCGGCGGGGATATCCTCACTACCGTCATTTACGACAATGATCTCGTCGGGGAGGCTGGATTGGGCCAGGAGCGAATCGACCGTTCGCCTCAGAGACTCGGGGCGATTGTGCGTCGGTATGATCACCGAAACTGTCGTCACGATCGGCCCCTTCGGACTAGTTTTCGAACGTTCCTTACTCCTATAAGGAGTGCCGACTTCTGGTCAGGCGTGAACACCAGGCCGGTGAACAATATCACCGCAACTGCAACGGACCATCCGCCAAGCGCCGCCCAGCGGGGCAGCAGGACAATCGCCGGAAGCGTCAGGACGCCGATCGTGCTCCAGTGGACTGTGAAGCGGGAGACGAACACGAAGATCAGCGACACCAGTCCGACTCCGATGAACATTCCGACTCCGGCGGCGTATGCGGCGCCCAGGACGCCGTACGGCCCGATCCACATTCTCGCCAGGATGATGTTCGCGGTCCCTGAGACCATGGCGGCGACCGCTATCACCGCCGGCCGCTCCCGCAAACGTGCGATCATCGTCATCAGCGCCATAAACGCCACTGACAGGAAACTCATCATGAGCGGACCGACCAGTTCGACGCCGCTGTGATACTGGCTTTTGAGCACCAGGACCCAGTACGGAGCCGTGGCGTATGCGATCACCGCCAGAGTCATTATCGCCAGTGCGATCCCCCTGTAGGCTGTCTCCAGGACGGCCAGCGCCTCGTCGCGCCTGCCCGTCTCCCACCTCCCGGCGACGTGTACGAACAGGACCGCCCAGGCCGCCTGGGCCAGCATCACCACCGGATGAGCCAGCCGCATGAATACGAAGAACACTCCGGCGGAACTCTTGCTCAATTCGTAGTGGCTGTAGACCATGTAGAAGCTGATGTACGAGTTAGCGCTCCAGAGGGCGGTGCCAAGGACCGAGACCAGCCCGAAAGTCGCCAGCCGTGCGAACAGATTCCGAGGCAGCTTCTGGGGCGGACGGGACGCTCGCCTGTCGACGCTTCCGGGGCGAGGCGTTTTGCGCCTGTCCGGGCCGCGGCGCCGGCGTCCGCCGGTGTGAAACACGCCGAAGTGCAGGAACGCCAGCGACACGATCAGGGATATCCCCAGCGCCGCGGCGTGCGTCACAAGCGCGGCGGTGGCCGTGGGGCGAAACCACAGGACGATCACCGCCATCACGGTGAAAAGGACGCTGAAGAGAATGTGAACGACCGAAACGACCCTGTAGACCCGCATGCCCTTGAGAAACGACAGCACGTTGAGCTGCAGCGCCCACAACATGGCGTTGACCAGCGCCAACCAGCAGATGAGCACCTGGCGGTCGGGAGTAACGCCCGAGACGCCTTTGCCGGCGGTGATCACCAGAGATGTTATCCGCTCGGCGCTCAGCAGGAGCCCGGCCCCGATCAGCACCACCAGCGCCAGCGCGCCGAGACGCATTTTTCGATAGAAAAGCTCCAGGCGCCCCCTGGTCTCGAACAGGGCCACGTAGCGTTCGGTTCCGCTGTCGGTTCCCAGAGTCATCAGCGGTCCGATAACGGTGAACAGCATCACCCCGAGCCCCCACAGCGACATGTGCTCCGGCGCAAGCATCCACGCCAGCACCAGCACTCTTATGAAGCCGAGGGCTCGCTGCAGAATCGTCACCGAGACATGGATCCCCATCAACTCGCCCAGCGTGCCAACGCGATACAGTCTTCTTACAACAGACAACTGGCGTCTCCCTGCGCTGGGCCGGTCGGAGTTCAGAACGCGGCGCTTACGCCGTTGGCGACATCGATCCGATGCGGTTCAAGCAAGCGGTTGTAACCGACGATCAAACCTGCCATCGACCACAGCAGCACGCAACTGGGTATCTCCCAGAAAGTATCGCGGAACATCCCGCAGACAATGTAATTGAGCATTATTATCCAGAACACCACGACAAGCTCGCGCGACACCCACCCCGAAGAGCCGGGTGGAATTTTGCGATAGAGACTCACCGACTCCCGGAACACCGCGAAAAACACCGCCAGGAGCCCCACCAGCCCGATAATGCCGGCTTCGGACACCATGGTGAGGAACACGTTGTGCTGGGCGACCATGACGAGCCTCAGGCCCGCCAGCGACGCCGGGTCGCGAGGCATCTGGAGCTGGTGATCGATGGAGTGGCCGAATCCCACGCCGGTCCACGGATGGGTCTGGAGGATGTCCCACGCCTGGGCGGCGAGAATCCTGCGAGCGCGGATCGGACCTTCCTGCGCCACGCCGCCGGATCTGCGATCGGTTCCCGAGAGATTGTCCCAGAAGACCAGCACCCCGATCAGTACGACCATCGTGGCGACTGCGAGTCTGAGGCGTCCGGCCCTGCGGCGGTGCCCCCACAGGAACCAGACTATTCCGCACAGCAGGAACGCAACGTACCCGGCTCGAACGCCGGTGAAGAATATCGCCGGCGGAATCAGCAGGATCTGAAACATCAGGGCGATTCGATATCCGCCGTGAATGCGGCGAATGCTGTAGAGGTTCATGTAGTACAGAGCCACGAGGAACATCGACTGGGCCCCGGCTCCGCGGAACGGACCCCGGGCCCGCTCAGAATCGATGGCCTCGTTGGCGGCCACTATGTAGTCCGGGAATATCAGCGAATTGGCCCAGTGCATTCCGGCCCCGTAGGCGAACTGCAGGTATCCCACGTAGAGCGCATACCAGCCGAAGATACTCATCAGCACAAACGGCCAGGCCGCCTGCTTCTCGCAGCGAACGACATTGTAGACCAGCACCAGCATCACGAACGGGAGAAGGAACGCCTCGAAATACCGGTAAATCGGAGCGTTCTTGAACTCGTCGATTTCAATGCTGGAGAACCATCCGGAGTTGTTGGCGTTCCAACCGAGATACAGCACCAGCGCCAGGAAGAACCAAAGTGCTTTGCGGTCGAAACGAAGGGACCCTCGCCTGAGGAAATACAGCAGGTAGACCGCCGAGGCGGCGATGAAGATCAGTCTCGGGGGACTCATCGTCGGCATCCCGGGCAACTCGATCTTCAACTCATCCCAGTCGAGGCATCCGTAAGAGATCACCCAGAGCCAGGTCAGCACCATCACGTCCCATCGCGCGACCCAATAGGCCAGGACAGCGAGCACCGGAAGGACGGCGAAGGCCCACGGAATAGTGTCCGGTTCGACCAGCGAGACGCCGAACGCCCCGCCGATCAGCAGCATCAGCGCCGCCAATATCACCGGATCGTTTTTCTGCTGGGCCAGTATCATGCGAGCCTCATGCGGATGGACTTAACTTATCGAGCGTTTCGGCGCCGTATTCCGGGCGCAGTAGGCCCGGTCGATCAAGGATCGCGATACGGCGCCGGACTGTTCTAAACTCTCTTATACAGGAACCTCGGGATCGGGTACTTCCGCAGGTTCATAACCATGCCCGCAATCTTTCCGCCGCCGGCCTCCAGACGTTTCTTGGCCTGCCCGACAGCCTCCCGGGGCGTCTTCTCGGTGCGCGTGACCAGCAGGACGTCCGGTATGACCGACGTGAGTATCTGTGCGTCCGGAAAGTGATTAACCGACGCGGTGTCGACGACGACGTAGTCGTAGCCTTCGCGGAGCTTGTTGAAGAACTCCGTAACATTGCGGCTCTTGAGCACGTCGAGACTTCGCCCCACGCCGTTTCCCGCCACGTATGCGTCCAGGCCGGCCGAAACCCTCTGGGCCGCTGTCGCCGGATCGCGCGACTCGGTGATGATCTCGCTTACGCCGGGAGAGGCCTTCAGTTTGAGGATCTTGTGCACCTGCGGCGATCGCAGGTCGAAGTCGACCAGTGCGACCCGGTCGGCCCCCGCCGGCAGACTGCCGGCAAGCGCCAAAGCGCACGCGGTGGTGCTCACGCCCTCCTCGCGGACAGCGGAGCACAGGAGCACAGCCTTGCCGGAAACCTTGCCGGAGTAGAACAGCGAAGCCCACAAGCTGCTGTACACGTCGCGAGCCTTGCTGCTCAGCTCAGCCCCGGCCGGTTGTCCGTACGATATTGCCTGAGCGGTTGTCTGGGTCATTTTGCACCTCTCTTGACGCGAATCATTCTTCGCCCGAGTCTGGGTATTGATGCGAGCACCGGAACACCGACGAAGCTCTCGGCGTCGTCAACGCCCTTGAATGTGTGGTCGAAGTGATCGGCGCTGAACGCGTAGATCAGGGCCAGGATGAACCCGCCGACGATCGAGAGAACAAGATTGACCAGCATGATCGGCTTGACGGGCTTGTTCGGATCGGGCGCCGAAGGCTCGCCGAGCACCGTCAGCATAATCGCCGCGTTGGACAGCTCCCTTGCGGTTGTCGCCTTTACGACCCTTTCCATCTCGTTGTCGTACCGGGTCTGAGCGGCTTCCTTGTCGGCCTGCATCCGCTGCCAGGCCGGGATGAGGACAGCAAGCTGTTCGAGGCGTTCGCGCTCGGACTTGATGCTGGCTTTGATCTTGTCGCGTTTGGCCGTCAGCGAATCGAGCTCCTGCTGGGTGCGGGTCAACTGCTTCTTGAGCTCGTTGCGGAACTCCTTCCTGGCGCTGGCCAGTTCCGACCTGGCGGTCGCCAACTCCTTGTAGTCGTCGGTGTATCGCGGCGACAGGGAGTTTATGTGAAGCTTAAGCGACAGGATCTTCTTCTCCAGCGACAGCACCGACTGGTTGGCGCTCATTATCGAGTCGGGTACGGCGATCGCATCGTCGTCATCTTTGGCCAATTGAGTCTCGAGGGCGCTCTTCATCGATTCGAGACCGGCGATCGACTCCTCTATCCTGGTCATCTCGCCGGCGTACGATGTAGCCAGGGAGGCTTTGCCGGTTCCGAATCCGCCGCCGCGTCCGGACATGTGCTGCATGTCGAGAACGTCGGCCTTGGCCTGACCGTCGATGAACGCGGTGTAGGCGTCGACCGCATTGTCGAGTTGGAGTTTCGCCGCGGCCAGCGACTTGGACGACAGGAATTTCGTCGCGTCGGTCGATCGCTTCAACTCCAGTTCGGCGTACCGGAATTCGTACGCTGCGACAACGTGCTTGGCCAGAGCCGCGGCGCGATCGGCCGCCAGTTTGCGGGAGTCGACTCCAAGGTCGGCGGCCTCCTGGCGCTCCTCGGGCCAGGTGACCTGGACCCTGAGGGTCTGGGTGAAGGTCGCGTCGGGTCCGCCGGGGGTGACCACCGAAAGCCTGTCGCGCAACTCGGATATCTCCTCGGTGTTTTCCGAGACGAATGCGGACACCCTGGCGTTCCAGGCGGCAATCGCCGCATCGTCGGTGCTCTGGTGCAGATCGGGCGCCTTGACGCCTTTCTGCAGCCTCAGGAGCGCCGAGCCCAACACGTTGTCGCTGGAAATCAGCGATCTCAGCGTCGAGATGTACAGGACTACCTCGTCCTTCTTGGCGCCGGGGGTGTCGAGCGGATTGGCGATCTCGCCGCTGGGCTTGGCCAGAAGCTGCACTTCGCTCTGGTACCACTTCGGCGCCCGCCACGTTACGAATATCGCGGCGGCGACCACGAGCGCAAAGACCAGGAGCATGCCGAAGAATCGGCTGGCTATCACCCGGATCAGCTCACGTAATGTTCGTTCAGATCTTGCAGCCATGTTATGCCTCTCGGTGTGTTGACCTCGGTTGAGCCTAGGGATTCGGGCCAAGCCAGTCCACCACGTCGGTGGCGGTGTAAATAAACGAATGGTTTGTCACAGCGCGAATTCCGCGCGTCCAGACCAGTTCGATGTAATCGGCGCGTTTTGCGATTTCCGAGGTCGGCACGTAGATCACGTCGCCGTCCTCCAGCCAGATATCGTATCTGTGCTTCGACGAATCGGCTGTGACCGGTTTTCCGGCGGCCTTCTTGCGATTCTCCAGAAGCTGATGTACGTTGACGATGGCGATCTGGGGTTTGGGAAGATGCCTTCGCCGCATGAGCGTGACCATCGACAGTTCGGCGCGGCCGGGCAGGTATCCGCCTGACTGCGCGATCGCCTGCAGCAGCGACATCTCGCTGACCGAAGTCGACATCTCCGGCTCGTTGAGCACCGCCCCGGGCAACTTTACCTCCCCGAACACGAACACTCTAAGCGGCGCGACGGACTGAACGTTGACCGTAACCTCCAGCTCCGACAGGCCGATGTCCTGGTAGGCCTGGTTCAGCACGTCGTGCAGTTCGTCGGTGGTTCGCCCCGCGGCGCGCACATTGATGATGAACGGAAGCGACATCGTTCCGTCGGGAGTAATCGGGACAAGTCGGCTCTGACCGCGCGGAGACGTGGTGATCGCCTCCTTCAGTTCGCGGATCTTCACGTTCGACTCCTTGAAGCTGACCGTCAGCGTGGGGTTCTTAAGGAACGCCGCGTAACGCCGCTTCAAGTCGGCCTGGATGTCGTCGATCGTCCGCCCGTAAGCCTTGACCGGACCGACAAGGTCCAAATGCAGACGTCCGTCGGAATGGACCTGCTCGGTCTGATCCAACGATCTCTGGTACGGGAATCGGATAATAATGATGTCCTGCACCTTGACCCTGTAGACCTCGTTCATCTGGTGACGAACGTGATAGATCACTTCCAGCGAGTCGCCTTCCCTGAGACGATACTGCCTTCGGATGATGTGAGCCACCGGAGCTTCCTGCGGGGCCCAATACTTGTTGAGGAACTGAGCGGGTATTTTCGTGGCCCCGTCGCCCGGCGGCGGAGGCTCGGACGAACAGCCCAAGAGCGTCATGGCCGCTACAGCGGCGACCCCGCAACTCCACTTGCACATTTTCATAGTCTCACCTCACCGTCACAAATGCATCCGCCTGGTGCGTCTTGACGCTCCTGAGCGCCGCGGCGGCCTGCTGATAGGTTCCGTATCTGTTGACTACAACTATAAACAGAGGTCCCGACTTGCCGAGGACCGGCTTTATGTCCGGCGCGAATCCGACGCCGCGCAGCTTCCTGACGAGCATCGCCGCACGCGCCTGATCGCCGAAGGCGCCGGCCTGCACCGTCCAGGCCGTCGCGTTGACGCGTCTGGACGATCGCCTGGCCAGTTCGGTGTTGGCGAAGTACTCGACAACCCGGCGGAATTCCAACTCCGCCTGCGACCACAATCCTCTGCGCTGCAGCACGCAGCCCAAACGGTAATGCGCGTGGTCGCCCGGAGGCCTTCCGACCTCTATGTCTTCTATGGCGTCGCGATACAGCTTTTCGGCCTGCATCATCCGCCCGTCGTCAAAAGCCAGTTGGCCCAGGGCCAGCCGTGCGTTGGCCCGAACGTCGGCGTTGGGCGAACGATCCACAGCCTCCTGCAGATCGCTCGCGGCTTCGGCTGTTCTCGATATCGCCAGTTTGGCCTTACCGCGAAGATAGTAAGCTCTGCCGGCTTCCCGAGTCTTCCCGAACTCGCGCAGGAACTTGTCGGTCTTCTGTATCGTGTCGTTATAGTCGCGTCTGACCAGGCTGTTTTGAGATTCCGCAAGAAGCATCCTGCCTCTGCGGGGAGCCGGGCCGGTGCATCCGACCGCAACAAACATCACGGCCAAGCCGGCAGTTGTAGTGAGTATCGATCTGGTGAGCATACTATCGTCGTTCCTTGACAGCACACCGGCTACCTCGGGCGAGACACCGCCCGGAGCAAACGGGTATATCCTTTTAATGCCTTGTCGGCAAGTGGTAATGGGAATCTTAACTATTTATTACTATCGCACAGGCGTGCAGATAGAGCCGATAAGATTTATTGGATCGGAGAGTAACTCGAAAATCCGCCGAGCAGCGAGTTCCAGTCGGTCTCAAGATCGCCCGGCCCGGGCGTATTGAACTCGCCAACGGGCGCCGCATGATCGCAGAATCCGTGATGGACTCCGAAATAACAACAAGACGCATCGGCTGGATCGACAACGTCAAGGCGGTTGCGATATTCCTCGTAGTCGCGGGACACTACCTGCACAAACCGCAGGATCAATCCGCGGCGCAGGCGTACATATACTCGTTCCACGTGCATCTGTTCTTCCTGGCCGCCGGATTGCTGTTCGCACGGAAAGACCGCGGCCCGCTGAAAACCGTCGTAATCAAACGCATAAGAACGCTGGCGGTCCCCTACGCCATTTTCGAGACGCTGAAATATGCGTTCTTCCTGTTGCGAAGGCAATACGGCCGGACGCCGGACATGAGCATCGGACCGCTGGAGCCGCTATGGCATATACTCACGTTCAAAGCCAGTTGGTTCATCGGCGTCCTGTTCATCGTCAGCATCGCCTGGCATCTGCTGGCGCCGAGGATCAGGGGCTGGAGATCGTTCCTGGCGCTGGCGGGCGTCTGCACGTCCGCACACTGGGTCCTGTCAACCTGGGGCGGCCAGTACCTGCACGTGAATCTGCCGAGATGCTTCACCGCGATGATCTTCTTCTCACTGGGCGCGGTCTGCCGCAACTGGCTGATAAGCGACGCTCCGGTCAGCCTGATCAAGAAGCGCCCTTACGCACCGCTCGCTGTTCTGGCGGTCAACGTCGGGGTGTTCTACCTGAGTTACTTCGTCTGGGGCGAGACGTCGGTCGACATCAACTTCTCGTCGAACTACTTCAGCTTCTACGCACTTTCACTCAGCGGGATATCGCTGGCGTACATTGCCTGCCGGTTCATCCCGCCGAACGCCGTGATGCGATTCGTGGGCGCCAACACGATACTGATCTACCTGATGGAGGCCTATCCCCCGGCGCTGGTGCGGCGTTTAATGCGGCACGCATTCGGAATCGACACGGCCGAAACGATGAACCTCGGATATGCGTGCCTCTACGCGGCGATGTCGATAGCGATCCTGACCCCGGCAATCATCCTGATAAACCGCTTGGCCCCCTGGGCAATCGGAAGAAAACCGTCCCTGACCGGCACTGGCGGCGTGCGTGAATAACGGGACTCACCTCGCCGGCCGCAGGCGGACGCGCCTGTGGGGCTATTGAAAGAATGCTTTCGTCTGGTCGTAGGAGCCTGAAAGGCTTACATTCGACAGCCCGGGGCAGAGCGTAGCGCCGCCCTGGGTATGCCGATTGTATTAGGGTCAAGCCCTACAGGGGCGCGACCGCTGCTATGTCGCAGCAGGTTGCGCCCATACAGGGCTTGGATGACATGACCTGAAAACCCAGGGCGACGCTCCCAGCCAAGGCCGGTTGCTCTGCCCTGGGCTGTCGAATACGAGCCTTTCAGGCTCAAAGGCCAAGAACAGGAGGCTTTTTTCAACAGCCCCACTGAACCTATTTGCCGATCTCGACGTTCTTCCGAATCCACGCCTCCCACTTGGCCCGGTCCGTGCCTAAATCCTGCTTCGTGTGTTCCTTCAATCTCTCGAAAATAATCTGAGGAAATGACTTGGCATTAGCTTTCACCGCCTGGTACTTCAGCCCTTCGGGGAACTTGAAATCCAGGAGAGAGGCCATCGCAAGTAGAGATCGCCTGTTCCCGATGCTCTCCAGCCCGTCGATGGCTTCGTATCGCAGGTACGCCGAAGCCGACGTGCGAACAAGATCGGCCAGATTGTTCACGACTCTTTCATCCTCCTTGTAGCCGGCCAGTGTCGAGATTATCTCTGTTTTCGCCCGCCGAGTGGTTTCAGTAGCAAGCAACCCCAACAGCCCTCCAACAGGATCGGACGCTTTCAGGAGAACCAATACTCTCCTGGCCTCAGCGGCATTATTCCCATTCCGGGATGCTGTTTTCAGATACTCTTCTATTGGCTCAATGACACGCTTGTCGCCAATCGACAGCATAGCGCCGAGGATATATTCAACGCAATTCTCGCGTGCGTCTTCGGCGTCAGTTTTATGGCGTTTCAAGCGATCAATCAGGACCGGAACGGCCTTCTTGCTCTTGAGGCGCCCAAGAGCCCAAATGACGGAGCGTTCATCCTTAGCCCCCGTCTTCAGAATATCGATCAGAACAGGCACGGCTCTCTGATCGCCGATACACCACAGCGCAGTCGCGGGGCCATGGGCGCCTTTCGTGTCTCTGCACAGTTGAATCAGATACGGCACGGCCCGTGGATCACCGATCTGACCCAGCGCCGACACGGGTTCATCGGCGCCTTTCGTATCTTTGCACAATTGGATCAGATATGGTACGGCACTGGGATCCCCGATCCGGCCCAACGCTTGCACCGGAGCCTTGGCGCCCTTGGTGTCCTTACACAGTTGGAGCAGATATGGTACTGCCCTGGGATCGCCGATATCGCCCAGCGCTCGCACCAGTTCATCGGAGTGCTCGGTCTCTTTGCACAGTTCAATTAGATACGGAACGGCCTTGCGACACTTCCCGTGAGCCAATTCGCTCGCGAGTCTCACATATGTGCACGCAAAGTCGGATACGGTTGAAAACGAGGACACTGACAACCAATACTCGCTGTCCAGGACATAGCGGCGATCCCACATTGCCGCCAGAATAAGGCGTACGACCCAGTCGGGCGGGTCCTCCTCGTGTTCCCAGAGTATCTGACGAAGGGCGACGAGGGCCCCCAGAAAATGTGCAGGTTCCGTCCTCTTGAGACCGTCCAGCAGAAACAACGCCGCATCCTTGCCGCCTCGGGAAGCCGTCAACCCGGCCAACAGGTACTTTTCATCGATATCCGTTGTCGCGGCCATGCGCTGTTCAAGTTCGGCCAGGAGACCGACCGGTTCGTAATTGTCCAGTGTCTTCAACAACTCCCAAATGGAGTAGATCATGGGTTCAACCGCCGAATGCTCGCCGGGGTTGAACAGACCGGTACTGCCGCTGAAGCCCCGATCATCATCATAAGTGAAGGGAGGCAGTTTCGAAGCCGGCAAGAGATGATCGGCCGACGGCCTGGTCGAAGCTTGCGGGGGCTTAACCGTTTTGACGATCAGATCGCGGAGTTGCTCCTCGGTGACACGCCCGCCGAAAGGCGGGATCTTCTTGTTCATCTCCCTTATCTTCAACCGTCTGGGGGATTCGCCGATCGAGAATTCGAGAAAGCCGCTTTCGTAACGGCGCGGATCGGCATCGGGCAAGTTCATCGCCGCAAGATCAAATGCGAACTGGAATCTATAGTGTCCCGGCCTGCTGATCTCAAAGCAGTCGGCCAGGTCGATAGTCAATGCCTTGAACGTCTGGCCGGCGTCAATCGTACGCTCCGCAGCGGTCGGGGCGAAATTCGGTTTGAGCTTCGACTTCAGCGGCTTGTAATCGTCGAAGCCCGGAGGGTGATTCGCATAGGGCGAAAACTCAACGTTCAAAGCCACTCCCTTTACCAGAGCCGGCCCGCCGCTGTCCGGGCCGCGGTACCAGTCGCTCTTGATCTTCATGGGAACTCCGTGCGAATGCCCAACGAATACGTCGACAGGAAGCAGCTTGCCCGGAGTTATGTGCTCCAGTACGAAATAGCCATTGCGAATCCCGTAGGGTCGACTCCACGAGCACCCAATCCCCGACGACTGATGTCCCCACTCACAATCCGAAAAGGCCAGTTCATTATCATGCGAGACGTACAACTCGAACAGATCAGCCGGCGCGACGGCCATGCCGTTTTCGCATACGAATCCGAAATACCTCTTCCACTCGCCCCCGACAAACAGTTCCTCGGCCTGGACAATCAGCCCCCTGTCATAGTACCCGTCCTCTCCCCTGGTGATCTCAAACGGAAACTGCGTCAGACCAACCCACTTGGCGGATATCGGACACTCCGGAAGTTTCCAGATACGACTTGGCCCCAGACCTTCAAATGAGAACACCGCCCTGCCTTCGGCCACATCCTCAAGCGTGGCCGGGCGCGGCAACTCCGTGTAGTCGTGATCAAAACCGTCATACTCGACTACGCCGCAGACGACCTGGCGATCGTATCGGGAATAGACCAGTTCATCGTGATCCGCCTCGGTTTCGTCGGCCGACTGCTCCCGTACGGATCGGCAGCCGGGCGTTGCAGCTCCGGCGCATACAAGAGCGACTACCACCAATAACGATACGCAGGAGCATCTATCCATGTCGCTGTCCGCCCAATACGCAGGATACAAGAAACCTTCATCGGTAAGAGTATCACTGCGAGCCGAGAGTGTCCAGACCTTGGGCGCACACCACGAGCGGATTCGTTCAGAATATCATAGAGATGTCCGGATCAGAACATTCCGACGACCTGTCCGCTGTCGTCTATGTCTATGCCCATGAAGGCCGGTTTGCTGGGCAGGCCGGGCATGGTTCGCATCTGGCCCAGCAGCGGGTAGAGGAACCCGGCGCCCGACGAGACCCTGACTTCGTTGACCGGGACGGTGAACCCTGTCGGGGCGCCCTTCAGCTTCGGGTCGTGGCTTAGAGACAGGTGTGTCTTGGCCATGCAGATCGGAAGGTCGCTGAGTCCGGCGCGCTCGTACGAGGCGATCTGGCGCTCGGCCTTTTCACTGTAGGTCACGTCGCCGCCGCGGTATATCTTCGTGACGATCGTGAGGATCTTGTCCTTGATCGATATCTGGTCGGGGTACAGCAATTTGAAATCCGACGGCTCTTGGCACGCGGCGACAACGGCCTGGGCCAGTTCCGTGGCCCCGGCCCCGCCACTGGCCCAGTGATCGGCGATAAACGCGCCCTGGCAACTGGTCAGGGCGACCATGTCCTTGATCCGCTTGATCTCGGCGTCAGTGTCGGTCGGGAAGCGGTTTATCGCCACGACGACCGGAATGCCGAACTGGTTGGCGATCTTGATGTGCCTGGTGAGATTGCAGAATCCCGAATCCAACAGAGACAGGTCCTGTCGGGTGTACTCGGCGGGCAGCGGTTCGCCGGGTATGACTTTGGGTCCGCCTCCGTGCATCTTCAAGGCGCGAATCGTGGCCACCAGCACGATGCAGTCCGGACGCAGGCCCGACGTTCGGCATTTTATGTTGCAGAATTTCTCCATGCCGATGTCGGCGCCGAACCCGGACTCGGTGACGACGTAGTCGGCGAGTTTGAGGGCGATCCTGTCGGCGACAATGGAGCTGTTTCCGTGTGCGATGTTTGCGAACGGGCCGGCGTGGACAAATGCCGGCTGGCCTTCAATGGTCTGCATGAGGTTCGGCTTGATCGCATCCTTCATCAGCACCGTCATGGCGCCTGCGCATCCGATGTCCTCGGCGGTCACGGGCTGGCCGTCAGTGTTCATCGCCACGATCATCTTCCCGAACCGTCGGCGCATGTCCTTCAGGTCTGTCGCCAGGGCCAGGACGGCCATCACTTCCGAGGCCACGGCGATGTCAAAGCCGGTGGCTCGCCGCGGGCCGTCGTACCAGCTTTCGCTCTTGCCGGTCTCTATGAACCTCAGCGTGGCGTCGCAGATGTCCACAACGCGCCGCCAGGTGATCGTCTCGGGATCTATGTTCAGCCTGGGCAGCCCGGCGGCCTGCAGCTTCTCGTCGCTGCTGTGGGCCTCGTGCCTGACGCGTGCGTCGACCGCGGCGGCCAGCAGGTTGTTGGCTACTCCCACGGCGTGAATGTCGCCGGTCAGGTGCAGATTGAACTCCTCCATCGGCACGACCTGGCTGTATCCGCCGCCGGCGGCGCCGCCCTTGATGCCGAACGTCGGCCCCATCGACGGCTGGCGAATGCACAGGAACGCATCCTTGCCGATCAATCCCAGGGCCTGGGTCAGGCCGACCGAGGTGGTGGTCTTGCCCTCGCCAAGCGGAGTGGGTGTAATCGCCGTTACGTCGATGTACTTGCCGTTGGGCTTGTCGGCAAGGCGCTCGAGGATTTCGAGCTTGACCTTGGCCTTCACGTCGCCGTAAGGCTCCAGCTCCTCGGGCAGAATGCCGGCGTCGGCGGCGATTTGGGTTATCGGTCTGGGCCTGGAGACCCTGGAAATATCAATGTCGGACGGAACCTTGTCGCTCATCTCTTGCTCTCTCGATGCAGTGAAACCAAAACCCGCGGCAAAACTCGCAGGATAAGTGAATATCGGTCAGAAAGGAGCCCGGCATCGACAATATCGCGGGATTAGTGATCGACCGGAGGACCCAGTATCCCAGTCAGGAGGTCTATCTTGTCGTTCATCATATCTTCGGTGGACGCCTCGAGACTCAGACGGAGCAGCGGTTCGGTGTTGGACGGGCGCACGTTGCACCACCACTGATCGTATTGGCACGTCACGCCGTCCATCCAGTCGACTTCCGCGTCCGGCAACGCCGCGACGATCTCCTTCATCGCCGCCTCCTTGTCCGCCACTTCGAAGTTTATCTCTCCCGAATGGCTGTATCTCCGCAGCGGCTCGATCATTTCGCTCAGCGTTATGCTCTGGTCCGAGATCACGCTGGCGACTGTCGCAAGCGCGATCGCGGCGCTGTCGCAGTTGTAGTTGTCTCGGAAGTAGAAATGCCCGCTCAACTCTCCGCCGAATACGCCCCTGAAGTCGGCCATCGACTTCTTCATAAACGAATGCCCGACCCGTTCGCGTCTGGGCAGCCCGCCGGCGGCGCGGATCTCCTCGCTGACTACGCGTGAGGAGCGAAGATCGTACACCACCGCCATGCCGGGATTGGCGTCTAGGAAATGGCGGGCCAGCAGCGCCGTCATCAGATCGCAGCGAATGTCGTTTCCCAGTTCATCTATGAACATGCACCTGTCGGCGTCGCCGTCGAGACAGACCCCGAAGTCGGCTTTGTGCTTGACTACGGCCTTCCTGGTTCGCTTCAGGTTGGACTCGAGCAGCGGATTCGGCGAATTGACCGACTCCTTGCCGACCTCGAAGTTCAGCGGAATGACCTCCATATCCGTCCCGTCGAACAGTTTGGGGACCATCACGCCGCCCATACCGTTCAGCGCGTCGACAACGACCTTCAGCGGGCGGGTCATCTTAAGAAAACCATGAACGTGTTTGCGATACTCGTCCCAGAGATCCATTTCATGGTGGGCGGCTGTCGAAGCGCTGGTCGGCATGCGTCCGAGCGTCGATGTTATGTGGCGTATCTCCCGCAGCCCGGTGTTCTGCCCGACGGGTTTGGCTTTCTGTCCGCAGATCTTGAATCCGTTGTACTCCATGGAATTGTGCGAAGCGGTGACCTGAATTCCGCCGAATGCGCCGAGGTGGTTGACCGCGAAGTAGATCATGGGCGTGTCGACCATTCCGATATCCACGCAGGTGGCCCCGGTTGCAGTGACCCCTTCGACCAGCGACTCGGCCAGCGACTTGCTGTGAGGGCGCATGTCGCGTCCGACAACGAGCCTGTTGGTGGCGAACTGGCCCCGATCGTATCCGCTGAGCATGCTGCGGAGAAACTGGGCCGCCGCGTGTCCGATCTTCCACGCCAGATCCTCGTCCACGCCGTCTCCGTAGACTCCGCGGATATCGTACGCCTTGAACACTTCGTCAATGCTTGCCATTGAAACAACCTTTCCAAACTGATGTCGACACTCGATTATCCGCCAAATCGGCTGCAATTGCAAATCCCGCAAAAAACAGGGCTAAAGGATGCCCGTCGAGCATCCCCGCGTCCCCATAGCCGCAGGCGGCCTATGCGTTGAACCGTAACAATCGCCGGATGAGTTTACAATGATTTGCTGATAACGCTCTTGGCTGTTCGCTGCGAGTTCAATTGCTTGAGCTTCAGCAGCGTCAGAGCGGTGTTCAACTGCAGATCGGCTCTGAGCTGCTCCTGAAGCTCCGAGGTGAGCTGTTGAGGCTCAACTTCTTGCAGAAGATCGGTGGTGTAGCGAATATCCAGCCAGTATCGAATCTGTCTGGGAGTGAAAGGCACTTGAATATCGGGAGTGACGCCCCAGACCTTCGCTCCGGGCTTGCGGTGCAGGAGACGCTTGGACGGCAGGTAGTAGTACGCTGTGGTTAGTTTCATCTGCGCCACGGGCCTCTGGGCCAGCGGGTCCCATCGCAGCGAATAGACCTTCTGGACACTTCCCTTCCCGTACGTTCGCCGACCGAGGATCACGCCGCGGTGAAGATCCTGCAGGGCGCCCGAGACGATCTCCGACGCCGAAGCGCTCTGTGCGTTGACAAGAACGGCAAGCTCGCCTTTTTCGAACTGCCCTTTGCCGCGTCCGACGCTTGAAGCGCTGACGCTGGCTTCCGAGGAGTTGACGCCCTTGGTCGAGACAATCGGACCTTCCGAGAGGAACTCGTCGGCTATCCGTATCGCCGAGTCGAGGCGACCGCCGGGGTTAAAACGCAGGTCCAGAATGATCAGGTTGGCTCCGTCCTCCTTCAGCGAAGTCAGAACGCGCTTGATGTCCGCGGCGGTCTTGTCGGCGAACTGAGTGACGCGTATGTATCCCACGCCGGCCTTCTTGTCGAGCATGTGATCCCATTTGCCGTCACTGTTTCGCCGCCACCCCTTGACAGTCCTGATCTCGATCGGCTGCCGCACTATCGTCACGTCAAACGGTTTGGAGCGTCCGTAGCGCTTGATCTTCAGCACGACTTTCGTACCCCGCTTTCCGGTAATCAACTTGACCAGTTTGCGGATGTGCAGGTCCTTGGTCTCTCTTCCGTCAACAGCCAGAATCAGATCGCCGCGCTTGATCCCCGCGCGAAACGCCGGTGCGCCGTCGATCGGAGTAACGACCTTCAGCGGCTCTTTGGGCTCTTTGTGGATCTGCACGCCGGCCCCGACGAAGCTGCCGTGGATCTGCTTCTGGAACTCCGAAACGTCGTGAGGCCAGATCATCGAACTGAACTTGTCGAGTTGCTCCAGCATTCCGTCGGCGAACTCGACGACGAGCACCGCCGTGGGTATCTCCACGCTCTTCTCCGAGGCCCGGAGGACGCCGTTAAGCGCCAACTGGAGGTCCATCTGCGAAACGCGGTCCCGCGCCGCGACGTCCCTGGCCATTGAATCAAGGGACTCCACGAACTGTGCGCACAAGGCTTCGTCCTTGAGTTTCGGGAAGCTGGCTCCGGCCTCTGGGGTGCCGGCCAGCACCTTGATGCTCTCCAGCGCTCCGTCGACCACTTTTCGATAGTCCACCCTGGAAACGTATCGCGACAGCTTCTCGATAGCCTTCTCGACAAGATTCGCGTCGGCCCCGGCGACCATATCCTGCCAGGTCACGCCGTTTTCTTCGTCCGTGGGCTTGTCCTTGTCCTTGCCCTTGTCTTTGCCCTCGTCCTTGTCTTCTTCGTCCTTTCCGTACATGTTCAGGACCCTGACATGTCGGCGGATAATCTTGACCTGCTTGCGGAGCTTTTCGTCGCCCCTGTCCAGTTCGGAGAGGCTCCAATACGCGCTGAGCGCCTCGTGCCAGTCCTTCTTGGCCAGCGCGTCGGCGCCTTTCTTGGCGACCATATCGACAACCTTGGAGTACCAGGCCTCTTTCGACACGTCGGTCTTATCCTGGGCCAACTGCTTTGCCAGACGCACCTGCGTGATCGCCGTACGCCAGGGTTTTTCGCCGATCATCGCCTCGATATCGCCCAGCGCGACCGCCTGGTCGTACTGAAGCGGCCAGAGGATCTTGACGGACTTGCTGCGGGCCGGACTCGTATCGAGTTTCGCCATACGCCAGGCTTTGACGTATGCGTCGCACTTTGCGCCAAAAGCACCGATCAGCTTTCGGAAGGACTCGGCGAACTTGCCCTTGTCGCCCTTGACCAGCAGCCCGATATCCCTGACGGCCTTGCTCAGTTTGTCGACATCCTTTATCGTGCTGTCGCGCAGTTCGGAGGCCTTTTCAGTAGTCACGTCCGACAGGTCGCTGACCGCGCCGCCGCCGTCGTAGTCGGAAATGGCGTCATCCAGCTTATCGCGCAGTTTCTCGCCCAGATCATCTTTGGCGAGAATCTCCGAAGAATCAGCGGCCAGGAGACACCGCTCGACGCGCGATACGGCCCGGTCGTACTCCTCGGCCCTGCCTTTGTCCATATTGGACCGAACAGCGATATACTCGCTGAGCAGCTTGACCGATGCGGCCAGGGATTGATCGTCAGCGTTCAACCTGGCGGCCTGGCGGAATCGCTCCAGAGAACTGTCGAACCGTCCGTTGAGCGCCAGGGTCATCGCTATGTTGCGCCAGTCTGAGGCGGTGTCCGCCGAGGAAGTGTTCTTGGCGGGAACAACCGCCAGGAACAGACCCAACGACAGCCCTACGCCTGTTACGGCGCTGATAAGCACCCTGTATCGCAGAATGGTATGTCTCATGCGTTTCTCCTAAGCTTGTCAATCCTTCGGCCTACGCCCAAGCGCCGCCCCCTGTAATGCTGCCGACTATTATACAGTATTGCGGCAATCTGTGTGCAACTTTTCCGCATCGCCGGCGCCGGAGCTACAGCAGACTCGCGAAAACTCCCTTGAGATCCATGTTGTCGCCGGTATCGGCCTGGAGTTTCAGCAGTCTGGAAAACAGCTTCTTCATGATCGGTTTGCTCTGGGGCTTGTCGGACAGATCAATCATTTCGTCGGGGTCTTTCTTCAGATCGAACAGCAGTGCTTTCCTGCACTTAGGGTACAAAAGCAGTTTGTGTCCGTCCATGGCGACCATACGCTGGACGCCGAGATAGCCGCCGTATATCGCCTCGTAGCTGCTCGTTCGCTTTCCGCGGATAATCGGCATAAGGCTGCGGAACTTGACGTGATCCGGCTTTGAAACGCCGGCAAGCTCCAGCGTCGAGGGCATTACGTCCTGGAGGTAAACCGGCGTGTCGAATCTCTTGCCGGCGGCGACGCCGGGGCCGGTGACCATCAGCGGCACGCGCACGGAGTGATCGAAGAGGTTCTGCTTGCCGACCAGCCCGTGATGCCCGACAGACAGTCCGTGATCGGCGGTGAAGAACACGTATGTGTTGTCGGCCTTGCCGGATTTCTTCAGGGCCTCCAGGATCCGCCCGATTTGCGCGTCCATGTGAGTTATGATCGCATAGTACTCCTGGCGATTGACCTTGATCGAGTACTTCGTGCGGGGGAACGGAGCGAGTTTCTCGTCGCGCAGGCCCTTGCCGCATCCGATGGCGTCCTTGTGGGGATACTCCGGCAGGAAGTTCTTCGGGACCTTCATCTTGTCCAGCGGATACTTGTCTACATATTCCTTGGGGCTCTGCCGCGGATCGTGCGGGGCGTTGAACGCCAGGTACATGAAGAACGGCTCGTCGCTCTTTGACGCCTGGTCCAGAAACGACACGCCGTGATCGCCGACGACTTCGGACCAGTGCCTGCCGCCTTGCCAGAATCCGCCGAACTTCCTGTCGTAAGGACTCCAGGCGTCGTCCTTGCCTTCGATCGGGCGATTGTATCCCTGGCGGGTCTGCCTGGGCATTCCGCCGCGAACGTCCTCGGCCACGTCGAACGCCTTTTTCGCATCGGCCCTGACGTGCCACTTGCCGGTCATGTAGGTTTTGTATCCGGCTTTTTTCATGTACTCCGACCAGAACCGACCGGCCGCTCTCTCCTTTTCCGCCGACCCGTAAACCTTCTTTGCGTTCCAGAGGAATCGCCCGGTGTTGAGCATGCAGCGGCTGGCGATGCAGACCGCCCCGGACCAGGAGCCCTGATTGTATGCGTGAGTGAAGGTCACCCCGCCCTTGACGAGCTTGTCGAGATTGGGCGTCTGGACTTCATCGTAGCCAAGTGCGCAGATCGATTCGTAGGTCTGGTCGTCGGCGAATATGAAGAGGATGTTCGGCTTTGCAGTCTTGTCCGCCGCCGGCAGCCCCGCTGAGCCCAACGCCATCGCCGCCGCGCCGGAGCCGACCGTCCTGAGAAAATCGCGTCGTTTCATCTTCTTTCCTTTCCGGGTTCATGCATGCAAGGCCGGTAGGCCTGTCCGTTGATTATAGAACCCCCACAGGCCAAGTGGTACCCCATTCGCTCCGGCATGTTCCCGAGAGGGTCAAAACAGATTCGTAACGGCGGTCCGAAGACTGTATTGTATGTGCAGACAATCAACCCCCTGGAGCACAATCGAATGACCACGCGCAAAGAGCCAACGATCATACACGCGACGCTGTTGGCGTCGATCGCAACTGTTATTATGTCCGCCGGCTGCGCCCAACCGGCGATCGATCCCGCCAGCCCGTGCGCCGCCGACAAGACATTCGACCCGCACGACAAGGACGCCCGGAAGGTGATGCTCGACGATCACGGACGCATGAGGGATCTTATCGCAGAGGCGACGAAACTCATCAACAACAAGAAGGCCACCCCGATCGAAACGCTGATCAAGCAGCTCAAACGCGGGAAATGCAGCCTGAAGCTCCCGGCCCGATCAAGAAGAAAACTGACGCGGCCGGAGCTATACCGCAGGAATGTCGCGGGCGTTTTGATCGTCTCGGGGCTCTACAAGTGCGGCAAGTGCACCAAGTGGCACTCCAGCGCCGCCAGCGGGTTCGCTCTGACCGCCAGCGGCGCAATCGTAACCAACCACCACGTATTCGAAAGCAAAACCAAGAAGAAGACCATCATAGCCATGACGCACAGCGGCAAGGTCTACCCGGTAAAGGAAGTCCTGGCGGCCTCCAAGGCAAGTGACGCGGCGATCCTGCAGCTCGATGTCGGGTCCGACAAACTCACCCCCCTTCCTCTGGCCGCCGACACGCCTGTCGGCTCGGACGTGACGGTTATCAGCCACCCGCGCCATCGGTTCTACACACTTACCGAAGGGGTGATCTCACGCTACAGCAAGAACAGGACCAAGCGCGGGATGATGGACACCGTCGCGATTACCGCCGACTTCGCCAGAGGCTCCAGCGGCGGCCCGATCTTCGATCAGTTCGGCAACGCCACAGCCATGGTCGCCAGCACCTCATCTGTCTATTACACCCAGACCAAGGACACCCAGAAGAACCTCCAGATGGTCTTCAAGCAATGCGTCCCCGCCGCCAGCATCCTCAAACTGATAGACAACCAGGCCGGGAAATAGGCCCACTGGCGAAAGATCGCAATGCAGGGGCGAGCGGTCGGTCGCCGGCGCAACTAATCCGGCGTTCGCGCCGCCCCTCGGCGCAGAGACATTAGGTTCACAACCATCGTGCCTGTGAACCCCGGCGCCATCCATCGGCAACCCGCATCGCGTTGATCTCTTACCGGACAAAGCCGCGGGGTTCACAGACGCTCGTAACCATCGGTCACAGTTGACACGGCCAACGGCGGCGCGGGATACTTATCGAATGATCGGACGGCCTGATTGAATGATACGGCAAATGTAAGTTTTCCCGCCGCTGTCGGGATGCCGGATGATTGAGAGAACGCACCGGCGCGATCGCTGACTGAATGGTCTTCCGCGTCGCGGTCGCAACACAATCGCTGGAAAGGAACAAGCGATGAAGACAACGGTCTATAAATCAGCAACAATTCTGACAGCGGCGATCTTCACGCTGGTCCAGTCGACTCTTGCGGACGCCGAACCCGTGGAGAACTTCCGCGATCAGGTTCAAGCCGATTGGTTGCAGCAGGACAAGGCCGCAAAGAAGACCGCCAAGGACGCCGGAGGCGACTTCGATAAACGTTGGCGGCGACGGGCCAGGATGCTCGCCGATCCGCTGCTGGACTTTGACGCGATACTCTTCAC
>Ga0180435_10000092_pt1 | contig 85284 bp, 67 predicted proteins | sample SS_ome_3_FD_132467 | JGI IMG/M metagenome (GOLD analysis project Ga0180435, IMG submission 132467) | Hypersaline lake sediment archaeal communities from the Salton Sea, California, USA - SS_3_S_1 metaG | ecosystem: Environmental > Aquatic > Non-marine Saline and Alkaline > Hypersaline >... | reverse complement strand
GTGCGCATCGCGTTCGTCGGGCCGCCCAACGCGGGCAAGAGCAGCCTGTTCAACCGTCTGGCGGACGGCGAGGCGCTCGTGTCGCCGGTCGCGGGGACGACGCGCGACGTGCTGCGCGCGGCGGGCGAGCTGAGCGGGACGCCGGTCGAGTGGCTCGACCTGCCCGGCCTCGACGCGGTCGCGGTCGACGCGCTCGACGCCGCGGCCCGCGAGCGCGCGCGGTCCACGCTGGCGGCCGCGGACGCGCTCGTGCTCGTGCTCCCCGCCGACGGCCCGGGCGACCCGCGCCGCGCGCTGCCCGACGCGGTGCTGGCCGAACTCCCGCCCGGGGTCCCGCGCGTCGTCGTGTGGAACGCCACCGACCGCCCCGGCGCGCGGCCCGAGCCCGAGCCGGAACTCCTCGAGCGGGCGGGCGAGGCGGGCTGGGTGGCGACCTCGGCGGTGCGCGGGAAGGGCCTCGCCGACCTGCGCCGAGCCGCCGCGGCGGCGCTGGGGGCGAGCGGGGGAGGCAGCGCGGTCTCCCGCGAGGTGGCGGCGCGGCACCTGCGCGCGCTCGTCGCGTCCCGCGATCGCCTCCTCGAGGCCCGCGAGGCCGCCGCGGCGGGCTGGCCCCTGGACGCGCTGGCGAGCACCCTGCGCGCGGGGCTCGACGCCCTCGACGCGGTCACGGGGCGGACCGGGACGGAGGAGCTGCTCGACCGGATCTTCGCCCGCTTCTGCCTGGGCAAGTGACCCCACCCGGTCCTGGCTCCAACCAGTGGTCGAGGGTCGTCACCAGGTCGCGGCCCAGGGGCGCGCCCCGGAGCGGGCTCGGGCCTCGGGGCGGGCGAGAAGGCGTCCGGCGGGTCCTGGCCGCTCGCGGACGCCCTCGGCGGTCGATCCCTTCGCGCGGTGGCCGATCGTCCACCGCGGCACCGCGGCCCGCGATCGCGTTGACCACCGGTTCGGGCCAGTACCGGGAGGAGGGGCCCGTGCGGGCCCGATCGACCCACGAGATGTTGTGCCTCGGCCCGTTGCCCGGCCCCTGATACGCTACATCTTCGATCCCCCAGGCGCCCGCCCGCGCCGTCTCCCGCCCGCTTCGAACCGCCCGCTTCGAACCCATGAAGTGCCCCCGCTGTGGCGCGACCGACGACCGCGTCGTCGACTCGCGCGAGTCCGCCGAAGGTGCCGCCGTGCGGCGCCGTCGCGAGTGCTCCAGTTGCTTCCTGCGCTTCACCACCTACGAGCGCATCGAGACCAGCCCGCTGCGGGTGGTCAAGAAGAACGGCGACCGCGTGCGCTTCGACGTGGACCGCGTCCTGGCGGGCATGACGCGGGCCTGCGAGAAGCTCGGCGTGCCGACCGAGGCGATCGACGCCGCGGCCCACCGGGTCGAGGCGCGCTGCCAGGAGGAGTACGACCGCGAGGTGCCCTCCGCCGTCGTGGGCAACTTCGTCATGGACGAGCTGAAGCGCATCGACCACGTGGCCTACGTGCGCTTCGCGAGCGTCTACCGCGAGTTCCGCGACGTGTCGCAGTTCCTCGACGAGCTGCAGCGGATGACCGAGCTCGAGCCGCGGTCGTGACCGACCGCGGCGGGCACACGAGCGGTGGCCGGCGCACGGGTGGAGCGGGGCGCGTCCCCGGACCGCGCGACGTCACCAAGCGCGACGGCCGGCGCGTGCGCTTCGACCCGGCGAAGATCCGTGCCGCGGTGTGGCGCGCGATGCAGGCCGTGGGCGACGGCGACGAGGCGTTCGCCGAGGACGTGACCGCCGTCGTGACGCTGGCGCTCGAGCGCGAGGCGTCGATCGCGTCCGCACCCGACTGGACGCCGACGATCGAGACGGTGCAGGACCGCGTCGAGCGCGCGCTCGTCGAGATGGGCCGCGCGGGCGTGGCGAAGGCGTACATCCTGTATCGCGACCGGCGCTCGCGCGCGCGCAGCGCCCAGGTGCTCACCGACGAGGCCGACGCGCCCGCGCTCGGCGACACCGACAGCGTGCGCGTGCGCCAGTCGGACGCCTTCGCGCCCTGGAGTCGCGGACGCATCGCGGCCGCGCTCGTGCAGGAGGCGGACCTGCCGCGCGAGTTGGCGAGCGAGGTGGCGCGCAAGGTCGAGGAGCGCGTGCTCGCGTCCGGTCTGTCCGAGGTGTCGACCGCGCTCGTGCGCGCGCTCGTCGACCACGAACTCGTGGCGGGCGGCATGGTCGACGCGTTGCGCCACACCGAACCGGTCGCGCTGCCGCGCCACGACCTGCGTCGACTCGCGAGCGGCGGCGGCGGCGCGCGCGCGTGGGAGCCGTGGCGTCGCGCCGACGTGGTGGTCGACGGACCCGCGCCCTACGACGGTCTGGGCAGCGAGGGCGACATCGTCGACCAGGCGGGCGCGGAGGTCCTGCGCCGCTTCGCGTCGACCGAGGTGCTCGATCGCCGCAGCGCCGAGCTGCACGCGGCCGGCGACCTGCACGTGAGCGACCTGCGGCGCCCGCAGCGCTTCCTGCACCTCGGCGTGCCGCTGGCGCTGCTCGGCACCGGCGGTCCCGAGCGCGCGCCCGAGGAGGCGCTCGTGCGCTCGGCCGCGCTGCTCGCGCGCACCTCGCGCGGGCTGACGCTCGACGAGGCCGGGCCGCTCGTGCGCGCGGTCCGCGCGCGCGGCGACGGGCTCCTGCGGTGGCTCACCGCCCTGTCCGCCGTCGCGACGGCCGCGGGCCAGCGCATCTGCCTGCGCCTCGACGACGCGCGCGGACCCGACGGCGTCGTGAGCGAAGGCTACGCGGCCGAGCGCGCCGCGCTCGTCGTGGCGCTCGCCGCGGCGCGCGACCTCGACCGGGCGCCGCGCGTGTGGATGGACGTGGACGACCTGGGCGAGTTGCTCGGTGAGGATCCGCGCGTGCGCGACGCCGTGCTCGACCTGCTCGTGCGCGGGACGCTCGTGCCCTCGTGGCACCGCGGCGACGGGCGGCCGTCCGGCCCCGGCGCGGTGCGCCTGGCGGGCGAGCGCGGGCTCGTCGCGACCGGCGGTGCCGTGGCGCTCAACCTCCCGCGCCTCGCGCGCCGCGTCGGTCCGCACGACGAGGAGCGGATGCTCGAGGAGCTGTTCGGGCTGCTCACCTGCGCGCTCGAGGCCGGTCGCGCGCTGGCCGCGTTCCAGGAGCGCGGCAGCGCGCGCGGACGCGAGGCCGGCGAACCCGGCGAAGGCGCACGCGCCCTGTTCGCGCGCGCGGCCTACGCGCTCGTGCCGGTGGGCCTGCCCGAGGCGCTGCGCATCCTCGGCGACGGCGAGGCGGATCCCGAACGCGGCGCGCGCATCCTCGGGCTGATCGCCGAGGCGGCCGCGCGCTTTCCCGAGCCTGGTGCGCCGCGCTTCGAGCCCTGCGCGTTGTTCGGTGCCGAGGCGGCGCGTCGTCTAGCCTGGACGGATCGAACGACGTCCGACGCGCCGCGTGCGCATCAGGCATGGTTGTTCGCGGAGATGTCCGGTCAGGACGCTCTCGTCCGCAGCTACACCCCTGGCTACGCCGTCGGCGCGACCGCGGCCTGGCGCGCGGGTGAGGCCGAGGCCGAGCTCGTCCGCACCGTGCCCTCCGGCCTCCTGGCGCCCGTGCCGCGCAGCGGTGGGGGAGCCCTCCCCGGGAGCGGTGACCACGCCGCTCCTTCCGTCCAGCTCGAGCGCTTCGTGTCGCTGCGGCGCGCCGCGCTCGCGCGGGCCGACGCGCACGCCGGCGGCGCGCGCGTCGACGAGCTCCTGCCCCTGGGCGGCTCGGACCGCACGCCGCTCTCCTCACGGCCCTCCGACGCGAGCGGAGCGACCGGACCCACGCCCCTGCGCCTCCTGCGCGGGCCCGACGACGGCGGCGATCCCACGCCGCGCTGAACCACGATCCGCCCATGCGCCTGAAACGCCTCGAGTTGTTCGGCTTCAAGTCGTTCGCCGACCGCACGGTGCTCGAGTTCCCGCACGAGTTCACCGGCATCGTCGGCCCGAACGGCTGCGGCAAGAGCAACGTGGTCGACGCCGTGCGCTGGGTGCTCGGCGAGACGCGACCGACCTCGATGCGCGGCGGCGAGATGACCGACGTGATCTTCAAGGGCTCCACCTCGCGTCCGGCGATGGGGCTGGCCGAGGTCACGCTCGTCCTCGACAACGACTGCAACACGCTGCCGCTGCACGGCACCGAGGTCAGCGTGACGCGCCGCGTGCACAAGAGCGGCGAGGGCGAGTACGAGATCGACGGCAGTCGCGTGCGCCTCAAGGACGTGAAGGACCTGTTGTTCGACACGGGTCTGGGCAGCCGCGGGTACGCCGTGCTCGAGCAGGGCAAGATCGACGCGGTCCTCAGCGCGAATCCGCAGGACCGCCGCTCGATCTTCGAGGAGGCGGCCGGCATCAGTCGCTTCCGCCAGCGCCGCAAGGAGACCGAGAGCCGGCTGCGCAGCGTCGATCGCGACATGGAGCGCATCGACTCGGTGCTGCGCGAGCTCAAGAGCCAGGAGCGCTCGCTCAAGATCCAGGCCGGCAAGGCCGAGCGCTGGGTCGAGGCGCGCGATCGTTGGCGCCTGCTCGGCGTGAGCTCGGCCCAGCACCAGCTGCACACGCAGGAGCTGCGCCTCGGCGAGCTCGCGACGGAGCTCGAGGCGCTCGGGACCGAGGCCGAGGTGCTGCGCCGCACGCGCAGCGAGAGCGAGGAGACGATCGCCGCCGAGCGCGCGGCGGTCGACGAGGCCGCGCGGCACGCCGAGTCGATGGCCGAGCGCGCGGCGCGCGCCAGCGCCGAACTGTCCGGCGCGCGCGAGCGACTGCAGGCCCTCGTGAACCACCGCGAGACCGCCGAGCGCACCGCGCTCGAGGAGGCGCAGCGCGTCGAGACGCTGGCCGCTCGCCGCACCGAGCGCGTCGAGGAGCTCGAGGCCGCCGACGCCGAGGTGGAGTCGTTCGAGGCCCGCGCGACCGAGCTCGGCGCGAGCCTCGAGCAGGCCACCGAGGCGGCGCGCGCGTCCGAACGCGTCTACCGTGAAGCGCGCGAGAAGAGCCGCAGCCTGTCCGACCGCGTGGCCGAGTGCCTGCAGGAGCGCACGACCGCGATCACGGATCTGCGTCACGCCGAAGAGGCCGTCGAGCCGGCCGCCGAGCGCCTCGAGCGCGCGCGCGAGTTGGCGCGGTCGGCGTCCGAGCGCGTCGAACAGGCGCGCGCCGACGTGACGATGTGCGCCCACGAGGTCGAGCGCGCGGACGCCGGGCTCACCGAGGCGCAGGCGCGCGTCGAGAGCGTGCGCGGCGAGCTCGAGTCGCTCGACGCGCGTCTGCGCGAGGCGCGCGAGGAGCGCGGCCGACACGAGGTCGAGCGCGCTTCGATCGAGAGTCGCATCCAGGCGCTGCTCGACCGCGAGCGCGAGTGGGAGACCCTCGAGGACGGCGCGCGCGCGCTGCTCGAACGCGCCGAGGCGGGCGACACCGACCTTCCGGCGATCGACGGCATCCTCGCCGATCACCTGACCATCCCGTCGCGCTACGCGCGCGCCCTCGACGCGGCGCTCGGCGCGGCCTCGATGGGCATCGTCGTCGACGGCGCCGGCGAGGCCCAGCGCGTCGGTGACTGGCTGCGCTCCGGTCGCTTCGGCCAGGCGCGCCTCGTGTTCCCCGAGCCGCTCAACCCCGGGCGCTGCGAGCCCTGTGAACCCGAGCTGCCGTACTCGCTGCGCGACCGCGTGATCGGGTGCCTCGTCGACCACGTCGAGGTCGACGCCGGCTACGTGGACGTGGCGCGCGTGCTCCTGTGCGACTGCCTGCTCGTGGCCGACCTCGACGCGGCGCTCGCGCTGGCCGAGTACCTGCCCGGTTGGCGCTTCGTCACGCCCGAGGGTGACCTGGTCGACGCGGCCGGTGTGGTCACCGGCTTCGCGGAGGTCGGACACGGCGCCGTCGGTCGTCGCTCCGAGGCGCAGGAGCTACAGGCGCGGGCCGACGAACTCGGCGTGCGCATCGACGAGCTCGCCCGCACGATCGCGGCGCTCGAGGCCGAGCGCGAGCGCTTCGAGGCCGATGCGACCGCCGCCCGTCGCGAGCTCGAAGCGGCCGCCGCGCGTCAGGCCGAGTGTCGGACCGCTTCGGCCCATGCCACCGAGCGCGTGCAGGAGGCGGAGGCGGCCGAGAAGGACCGCGCGCAGCGGCTCGCCGAGCGCGAGCGCGAACGCGCCGAGCTCGAAGCGCGGCTGGACACGGCGCGCGAGCGACGCGACGCCGCGCAGTCGGCGTTCGAGACGGAGAACGCGCAGCTGAATTCCGTGGAGTCGGAGCGCGCGCAGCTCGAGGAGCAGCGCATGCAGGCCGAGAGCCGCACGCAGTCGGCGCGCGTCGCGCTGGCGCAGCTCGAGGCCGATCAACGCGCGGCCGTGCGTCGAGCGGCGACCCTGCGCGAGGCCGTCGAGGAGGCGCAGGCCGAGATCGAGCGTTCGCACGGGCTCGCCGAGCGCCACACGGCCGATGCGCGCCGGAGCGCGGAGTCGGCCGCCGAGCTCGAAGCGCGCATCACCGAACTCACAGGCGAAGAGGCCGAGCTGGGCGAGACGGCGCGCGCGGCGCGCGAGACCGAGCGCGAGCGACGCGAGCGGCTCGACGTGCTGCGGCACGAAGTGGACGGCACGACCGAGCGCCTCGAGGCCGTCATGCAGAACGTGTCGCGGGCCGAGCTCGAGCAGCAGCGCATCGACCTGGCGCGCGACGAACTGCTGCGCCGTTGTGAAGCGGACTTCGAGCTCGATCGCGAGTGGCTCGTCGACAACTTCGAGCCGGACCCCGAGCTCGAGGATCCTGAACGCCTCGCCGCGATCGTGGCGGAGGCCGCCGACCTCAAGCGCCAGCTCGACAAGCTCGGCCCGGTGAACCTGGAGGCGGTCGAGCAGCTCGAGGAGGTGTCGCAGCGCCTCGGGTTCATGGACGGTCAGCGCACCGACCTGGCCGAGAGCAAGGCCGAGCTCGAGCGTACGCTCGAGACGATCAACTCCGAGAGCGAGCGTCTGTTCGTCGAGACCTTCGAGGAGATCCGCGACCACTTCCGGACGATCTTCCGCCAGCTGTTCGGCGGCGGCAAGGCGGACATCCTGCTCGAGGAGGGCGTCAGCGTCCTCGAGGCGGGCATCGAGATCGTCGCGCGCCCGCCCGGTCGCGAGCAGCTGCCGATCGGTCTGTTGTCGGGCGGTCAGCGCACGATGACCGCGCTCGCGCTGCTCTTCTCGGTGTTCCAGTCGCGCCCCAGCCCGTTCTGCGTGCTGGACGAGGTGGACGCCGCGCTCGACGACGCGAACGTGGGCCGCTTCCTCGGCATGCTCGACGGCTTCCTCGAACAGAGCCAGTTCATCGTCGTCACCCACAACAAGGGCACGATGGCCGCGGCGGACCTCCTGTACGGCATCACGATGGAGACGAAGGGTGTCTCGTGCCGCGTCGCCGTCGAACTCGACGACGTGGACGAGTTCGTGCCCGAGGCGACCGGCGGCAAGAAGGCGCAGGACGCGGACACGGGCGAGCCCGTCGTCGAGCTCATTCCCGGCCCGTCGGCCGAGGACGCGCGCTCGAAGCGACGCGAGCACCAGCCCGCGAGGGCGGAGCGGACGCCGACCGAAGAGGTCCCCGCCGACTGAGTCGCGTCGTCCCGCGGGGACGCACCTCATCCGCCGCTCGCACGCAGCGGTGCGACACGGCCTGCCGCCACGCCCGAGTGCGTCGCGGCGGGCCGTGGCTCGTTCGGTGCCGCTGTGGTTCTCGCTCCGCACGACGCGCAGCGGCGTTCGCGGGGTCATGGGGGACTCCCGCGGGGCCGGTTCCCGAAGGGTCGGGGTCCCGGAGGCGGGGCACGGCTCGCCGCGCGCAGAAGTTCCCGACCGCGCCGGTCGAAGGACCCGACGCGACCGACTCCCTTCGCCGCTCCGCCGCGACGTTCGTGGCGGGTGACCCAGCGGGGCGGTCGCGACCGACGCATACGCACGCTCGGGAACGCCGCGCCCCACGAGCCCATGACTACGTTCGACGAAGAGTCCCTGTTCGACATCGCCCGCGAGGGAGTTCCCAGCGACCAGTACCAAGCACTGTCGTGGGAAGGATCGTTCTCCGAGTACCTCGCCGTGCTCGAGGCGGAGCCGCTCGCCTGCCGCAACGCCTGGCAGCGTCTGCTCGACATGATCGAGCTGCACGGCTCCGAGGAGGATCCCGAGGGGGGACCGCGGCGCTGGAAGCTCTTCGACGACCCCTTCGACGACGGTCGCGACGCGGTCTTCGGCCTCGACGAGCCGATCTCGCGCCTCGTCGACATCTTCCGCGCCGGCGCCATGGGCCTCGGCCCGGAGAAGCGCGTGATCCTGCTGCACGGCCCGGTGGGCAGCGCCAAGAGCACGATCGCGCGCCTGCTCAAGCGCGGCCTCGAGACCTACTCGCGGCGCCCCGAGGGTGCGCTCTACACCTTCGAGTGGGACGTGGACGGCGAGACGGTGCGCTCGCCGATGAACCAGGAGCCGCTCCTCCTCGTGCCGCGCGAGACGCGCAAGCGCATCCTCGAGCGGCTCAACAGCCGCCACGACCGACCCTACAAGCTGCACGTGGAGGGCGAGCTCGATCCGGTCAGCCGCTTCTACTTCCGCGAGTTGCTCGGGCGCTACGACGGCGACTGGGAGCGCGTCATCGAGCACGTGCGTGTGAAGCGCTTCGTCCTCAGCGAGAAGGACCGCGTCGGTCTGGGCACCTTCCAGCCGAAGGACGAGAAGAACCAGGACTCGACCGAGCTCACCGGCGACGTCAACTACCGCAAGATCGCGCAGTACGGCTCCGACTCCGACCCGCGCGCCTTCAACTTCGACGGCGAGTTCAACGTGGCCAACCGCGGGCTGCTCGAGTTCGTCGAGGTCCTGAAGCTCGACGTGGCGTTCCTCTACGATCTGCTCGGCGCGAGCCAGGAACACACGATCAAGCCGAAGAAGTTCGCGCAGACCTCGATCGACGAGGTGATCATCGGGCACACGAACGAGCCCGAGTACAAGCGCCTGCAGAGCAACGAGCTCATGGAGGCGTTCCGCGACCGGACGATCAAGATCGACATCCCGTACAACCTCTCGACCGAGGACGAGGTGCGGATCTACCGGCGCCAGTTCCGCTCGGGCGACCTGCGGATCAAGGCGATCAGCCCGCACACCCTCGAGATCGCCGCGCTCTGGGCCGTGATGTCGCGCCTCGCCGACCCGACCCACCCGAGCCTGACGCTGCTGCAGAAGGCGAAGCTGTTCAGCGGCGAGGGCGTCCCGGGCTTCACGGCCGAGAACGTGCGCGAGATGCGCGCGGAGAACGGCGAGGAAGGCATGTTCGGGATCAGCCCGCGCTACGTGCAGGACCGCATCGCGGCCGCGCTCGTGGCCGAGGGGACGCACGTGGGCCCGCTCGACGTGCTCGAGGCGCTCGCCGACGGCTTGCGCCACCACAGCCTCATCTCGAACGAGGACCTGCGCAAGCGCTACGGCCAGCTGATCGCGACCGCGCGCGAGGAGTTCGAGGAGATCGTGAAGCGCGAGGTCCAGGTGGCCGTGAGCGCCGACGAGGAGGCGACCGACCGTCTGTGCGCCAAGTACGTCGACAACGTGAAGGCCTACACGACACGCGAGAAGGTCATCGACGACAACGGCCGCACGCACGACCCCGACGAGCGACTCATGCGTTCGATCGAGGAGCGCGCCGAGATCCCCGAGTCGCGCAAGGACGACTTCCGCCACGAGGTGATGAACTACATCGCCGCGCTGCACATCGAGGGCAAGACCTTCGACTACCGCCAGAACCCGCGCCTGCGTCGTGCGCTCGAGCGCAAGCTGTTCGAGGACCAGCGCGACTCGATCCAGCTCACCTCGCTGGTCTCGACCGTCGTCGACCCGAACACGCGCGAGCGCATCGACGGGATCCGCGACCGCCTCGTGCGGCGCTTCGGCTACACGAGCGACGCCGCCGAGGAGGTCCTGCACCTGGTCGCGGACCTGTTCGCGCGCGGCGACGCCAAGGAGGAGGAGCAGCAGTCCTCGGCGGCCTGATCGTCGGAGCCGACATGAGTTCACCTCTGTACCGCATCCAGGGCGACCACAGCCGCTTCCGCGAGATCGTGAAGGGGCGCATCCGGCGCGATCTGGAGCGCTTCCTCTCGACGGGCGAACTCATCGCGCGCTGTGGGGAGCACGCGGTGTCGGTTCCCGTGCCCCAGATCGAACTCCCGCGCTTCACCTTCGGCTCGAACGAGGGCGGAGAAGGCGGCGAGGGCGAGGACGGCGAGGAGGAGAGCAAGGGCGGCGAGGGCAAGGAAGGTCAGGGCTCGGGCGCCGCCGGCGAGCAGGAGGGCCAGCACATCCTCGAGGTCGACGTGGACCTGGGCGACCTGGCCGACATGCTCGGCGACGCGCTCGGGCTACCGAACATCGAGCCGCGCGGTACCAAGCAGATCGAGTCCGAGGCGAGTCGCTACTCGGGCATCCGCGCGACCGGTCCAGACTCGTTGCGGCACTTCCGCCGCAGCTTCAAGAACGCGGTGAAGCGGACCATCGCGAGCGGCGCCTGGGACGCCGACGACCCGCGCGTCGTGCCGATCCCGGACGACTTCCGCTACCGCTCCGCGAAGGCGTCGCGCAAGCCCGATTCGTCGGCCGCCGTCTTCCACATGATGGACGTGTCCGGCTCGATGGGACGCGAGCAGAAGGAAGCCGTGCGCATCCAGGCCTTCTGGATCGACACCTGGCTGCGACGCCAGTACGAGAACCTGGAGGTCGTCTACATCGTCCACGACGCCGCCGCGCGCGTCGTCGACCAGCACACCTTCTTCCACCTGCGCGAGTCGGGGGGCACCAAGATCTCGAGCGCCTACGAGCTGTGCCTCTCGGAGATCGCCGAGCGCTTCCGGCCGGAGGACTACAACCTCTATCCGTTCCACTACTCCGACGGCGACAACTGGTCGGCTCGGGACACCGAGCGCTGCGTCGCGCTGCTCCAGGACGAGCTCCTGCCGCGCGTCAACCAGTTCTGCTACAGCCAGGTGAAGAGCGCGCACGGCTCGGGACAGTTCAAGAAGGATCTCGACGCCGCGTTCGAGGGCGTCGACGAGGTCGTCACCCACGCGGTGCGTTCGAAGGACGAGATCCCCGACGCGATCCGCAGCTTCCTCGGGTCCGGGAGGTGATCGCGTGGGCATCAAGACGACACTGCCGACGGAGCTGAAGTACCACGCGCTCGTCATCGAGTCGAAGGCGCGCGAGTACGGGCTCGACTTCTTCGACGTGGTGTTCGAACTGCTCGACGCGCGCGACGTGAACGGTATCGCGGCCTACGGCGGGTTCCCGGTGCGCTACCCGTCGTGGCGCTTCGGGATGGAGTTCGAGAAGCTCCAACGCGGCTACTCGTGGGGGATGAGCAAGATCTACGAGCTCGTCATCAACAACGACCCCACCTACGCCTACCTGGTCCGGTCGAACTCGCTCCTCGAGCAGAAGCTCGTGATGGCCCACGTCTACGGGCACGCGGACTTCTTCAAGAACAACGTCTGGTTCGCCGGCACCGAGCGCCGGATGCTCGACCGGATGGCCTACGGCGCCACGCGCGTGCGGCGCATGATCGACCAGCACGGGCAGGAGGTCGTCGAGAAGCGGCTCGACGACATGCTCTCGCTCGAGGGCCTCATCGACCCGTTCGTGCTGCGCTCGCACGAGGGCGTCCGCGAGCCGCAGCGCTCGCTGTCCGAGCATCGCGGCCTGCGCCTCGAGAACTTCGGCCGCGAGGCCGCCGCGGCGCTCCCTTCGCGCCCGGGACCGCAGCTGCCCGAGGCGGACGTGCTCGGCTACCTCGTGCAGGAGGCGCCGCTCGCCGACTGGGAGCGCGAGCTGCTCGAGATCGTGCGCGCCGAGGCGTACTACTTCCTGCCGCAGCGCCTGACGAAGGTCGCGAACGAGGGCTGGGCCTGCTACTGGCACAGCAAGATCCTCACCGGCGGCCTCCTCGAAGCCAGCGAGATCGTCGACTTCGCGGACGTGCACAGCGGCGCGACCGCGGCCGCGCCCGGGCAGTTCAACCCGTACCGACTCGGGCTGCGCCTCTTCCGCTACGCGGAGAGCCTCGGCCACGACCTGTTCATGCTGCGGCGTATCCACAACGACGTGAGCTTCATCGACGCGCTCGTCGACGAACGCTTCGCGCTCGAGTACCACGGCGCCGAAGAGAAGGACTCGCTCGCCGCCCGCGAGCAGGGCTTCGACTGGAAGGCGTGGAAGGAGAACCTGCTCACCTCGCTCAGCTTCGGCGGCCAGCCGCGCATCACGCTCGTCGACCGCGACGCGGAGGGCGAGGGCGAGCTGGTCCTCGAGCATCGCCACGACGGGCGCGACCTCCAACTCGGTCAGTCGCGCGAGTGCGTGAAGCGCCTCGCGTCGCTCTGGGGAGCGCCGGTCCACTTGCACACGCGCCTCGACGACGAGCCGTGCACGCTGATCGCGCGCGGCGAGGAGGTCGAGGTGCGCACGGAAGGCGGCGACGACCCGCAGGCGACCGCGAAGGCGTCCTGACGGTTGCCCGCGAGCGGGTGGTCCGACGACACTGGGGCCCATGGCCCTCGTCCACGAACTGTCCTGGTCGGTCTCGCGCAGCGGGCTGCTCGCCGACTGTCCGCGCAGCTACTACTACAACTACTACCTCTCCTGGCGCGGCTGGGATCGCAGCGCACCGGTCGAACGCAAGAAGGCGTACCGGCTGAAGAAGCTGCACAGCATGGCGACCTGGGCGGGCGACAGCCTGCACGTGGCCATCGCCGACTGGTACGCGGAGTGGGCGCGCGCCGGCGCGCCGCCGCCGCGGGAGTGGGTCACCGAGCGCGCGCTCGCGCGACTGCGCGGCGGCTATCGGGACTCGCGCGATCGCGCCGAGGAGTGGGACCGCCGCCCCGCCAAGGTGACGCGGCTCGCCGAGCACTACTACGACGACCCGAAGGTCGACGAGTCGAGCGGGGAGGCCGGTCGCTACGGCAAGCGCTTCGTCGAGCGCATCGAGAAGGGCGTGGCCACCTTCTTCGACGAGCCGGAGCTCGCGCGGTGTCGCGAGACCGCCCCCGAGCACTGGCTCGCCTGCGAGGAGCTGGGCACGATCGAGCTGTTCGGCACGAAGATCTACGCCATCCCGGACTTCGCGCTGAAGGACGGCGGCGAGGTCTGGATCTACGACTGGAAGACGGGGCGACCGCGCGAGCGCGACCGATTCCAGCTCGCGCTCTACTGCCTCTACGCCGAGCAGACCTGGGGCGTCGAACCCACGCGCGTCGCGACCGTCGACGCCTACCTGACCACGGGCGAGCTCGTCGAACAGCGCTTCGAGCGCGCGGAGCTCGACGAGACGCTCGCGCGCGTCGAGGACTCCATCGGGCGCATGCGGGAGCTGCACTTCGACGCCGACGCCGGGGTGGGGGACGCGGCCGATTTCCCGATGCTCGAGCAGGGCGCCCGAGCCTGCGAGTGGTGCAACTTCCGCGAGCTCTGCGGCCGCTGAGCGCGGCGCGGCTCGCTCCAGTGACCGGTACGGTGCCTGACCCCCCGGTCGGTCATCGTTGCGCGCAACGATGACCGACCGGGGGGTCAGGCACCGTACCGGTCACTGGAGCGATCCGCTCGGCCGTTGGCGTAGAGGCTGAACAGCACGAGCCCGAGCCCACCGAGGCCGACGAGCGCCGGCACCCACCCGGGCCAGCTCGCGCGATCCAGCTCGAACGCGCTCGCGCTCGCGCCGGTGACGAGCAGCACGACGCCGAGCACCAGCTCGTAGCCGGCCGCGCCCGTGACCAGGCCCGCGGCGGTCAGCGTCCCGCGGTGTCCCTCCGCGGCCTTCGCGCCGCTGCCCGCGCGGCGCGCGAGCGCTCCGATCAGGATGCCGACGCCGAGGTAGGGCGGCAGGTACATGCCGACGGCCAGGGCCATCGACGGCACGAGATGACCGCGCCGGCGGCCGACGATCTCGACCGCGACCGCCGCGAGACCGAGCACCGCGCCGACGCCGATCGGCCACCACGGCAGTGCGCCGCCGAGCAGGAGGCCGTCGACGACCTTGGCAAAGAGGTCGCCCTGCGGCGCGGGCAGCTCGCTCGAGCCGAGGACGTAGGCCTCGTGCGCGACGAACAGCGCGGGCGGGACGACCAGCGCGCCGACCAACAGGCCCAGGAACTGGGCGACGAACGCGTCGCGCGGCGGCATGCCGCACAGGTGCAGCGTGCGGTAGTCCTGGCTCGAGTCGTTCGCCGCGCACACGGCGACGCACGCGGTGACGATGAGCGGCATCAACAGCGCCACGTCGTCGATGCTCCGTCGCCCCATGGCCGCGGCGACCACGCACAGCACGAGCGTCGTGACGAAGATCGTCCCGGAGACCGGCGAGGCGGAGCTGCCGACCTGGAGCGAGAGCAGCGCGCCCAGGACGACCATCACCGCGGTCACCGCGAGGAGCGTGGGGAGGATCGCCGCGCCGAACGGCGTCGCGCCGTCCGCAGCGAACAGCCAGGTCGCCAGCGCGAGCGCGCCGAGGGCGATGCTCAGGGTGAGCTTCCCGCGCTGTCCGGGGCGCAGGTCGAGCAGCCGGTCGTCGTCGCCGCCCGTCCCGCGCTCGTGGGCGAAGGCGCGGCCCGCGCGCACGAAGTTGTAGAGCGAGTAGACGACGGCGACCGTCATGGCCGCGCCGCCGATCCAACGCACCGAGCGGTCGGGGAAGCGGACGGCCCACGAGTCGGCGGCCGTCGACGGATCGATCGTGGCGAGCGCCGAGCCGGCGATCGCGTGGACGACGCCGCCGGCGAACACCGCGAGCGCCGTGGGCAGCGTGAGCAGGCCGCCGATCCCGATGTAGATCGGGCTGATGTTCAGGTTGAAGAGCCACCCCTCGCGCGACTGGTCGACGTTCGTGAACCGCAGGCCGTGGAAGACCTGCTGCGCGGCGCCGAGCAGCATCGCGACCTGGACGCCGACGGCCGCGAGCACGCCGCCGAAGAGTGACGGCGCGAGGCGCGGTCGGCGGTCGGGGTGTTCGACCGCGGCGTCGATCAGCGTGCGGCACGCGCGCGCCTCGGGCGCGGGCAGGCTCGGGTCGGACAGGAAGCGGCGCGTCGTCAGACCGACGAAGCCGAAGCCGATCAACGCGCCGACCACGCTCGCGCCCATCAACAGCGGCACGTCGATCGCGGGCGTCGCGGCCAGGAGCTGCTCCTTCACGACGGCGAGCCGTTCGAGCAGCGCGGCGCGCTCGGCGCCCGTCGCCGCGGCCGCGTCGGCGCGCAGCGCTTCGTACTCGGCGAGCCCGGGCGAGGCGCGGCGCACCGCCAGGATCTGCAGGAGCGGCGCGGTGAAGATCACGCCCGCGGTCACCGCCATCCCGCCCGATCCCGCGACCTGCGCGACGTTGAGGAACCCGGTTCCGCTCCCGCGCAGTCGACGCGCGAAGGCGGCCCACGCGATGAGGACGACGAGCGGGCTCACGCCGGGCGAGATGCCGGCCTTGAGGCCCGCGACCGTCAGGGTGGAGGAGAGGACGGCGGCGGCCAACAGTCCGAACACGAGGGCCTGCGTGCGTTGGCTCGTCATCGCGCGGAGTCTCGAAGTGCGGCCAGCGCAGGTCAAGGCCGGCGGCGCGGCGCGCGCCCTCGCGCGGGGCGGGAGCCGCGGTCCGGATCGCGAATCGGTGCGGGCCTCGGGCGCTCGGGCGGGCTACCCTTCCCGGAGCCGCCGCCGTCCGATCCGCCTCCCCGGCGGAACCCTGGCCTCTTCGGGGCCGTCCTGGGTCGTGTCGACGCGGTGGGCGTCCCTGCGCTCCCCGGAGCGCTCCCCACGCACGACCCTGCCGCCCCGTTCGACCCGTCGACTTCGACCGGCCTCTCGGCCCTCCACCCCGTCCCCAGTGGGCGCCGTCCCCCCGTCCCGGTCGTCGATCGGGTGCCGCGGGATCCGCGCCGCGCGCTCACCGCATCTCCCCGCGATGAAGCTGTCGATCGTCATTCCGATCTACAACGAGGAAGCCACGCTCGAAGAGATCGTGGCCCGTGTCCAGGCCGCTCCCTACGAGAAGGAGCTGATCCTGGTCAACGACTGCTCGAAGGACCGCACGCCGCAGATCATGGCGGAGCTGGCGGAGAAGTACGACAACGTGCGCTGCTTCCATCACGAGCAGAACAAGGGCAAGGGCGGCGGCCTCGCGACCGGGTTCGGGCAGGTGACCGGCGACGTGGTCGTCATCCAGGACGCCGACCTCGAGTACGACCCGGCCGACTACCCGATCCTCCTCGCGCCGATCGAGGACGGCAAGGCGGACGTGGTGTACGGCAGCCGCTTCCTCGGCGGCAAGTACGTGCGCGTCCACCTGTTCTGGCACTACCTCGGCAACCGCGCGCTCACGCTGGTGTCGAACTGCTTCACCAACCTGAACCTCACGGACATGGAGACCTGCTACAAGGTCTTCAAGCGCGAGGTCGCTCAGAAGCTCGACATCCAGTCGACGACCTTCGCGGTCGAGCCCGAGATGACGGCCAAGGTCGCACGCATGCGAGCGCGCGTCTACGAGGTGCCGATCAGCTACGCGGGTCGCGACTACAGCGAAGGCAAGAAGATCGGCCTCAAGGACGCGTTCATCGCCGTGTGGGCGATCGTGCGCTGGTCGCCGCTCTTCTTCCGCCCCAAGTGGTGAGCCGCGTGCGGGGACGCGTCGCACTCGCTCTCCTCGCACCGTTCCTCGCCGTCGCGTGCGGCGGCGACGGCGGGACGCCCGACGGTGACGGGCCCGCGAGTTCGTCGGCGGTGGACCGCGCCACGAACGTCCTGCTCGTCGTCTGCGACACGCTGCGCGCCGATCGCCTCGGCCCCTACGGCGGCGAGCTGAACACGCCGGCGACGGACCGACTCGCCGCGCGCGGTGTCACCTGGGAGGACAACCGCGCCCAGGGCTGCTGGACCCTGCCGTCCATGCTCTCGATGATGACGGGGCGCTACATCGGCGTGAAGTCGCGCGCTCTCCCGGCGAACCAGCCGTCGATGGCGGACCTCATGTCCGAGGCGGGCTTCGCGTGCGGGGCGTTCGTCGCGAACGGCGTCGCCGGTCCGGAGCGCGACTTCGACCGCAGCTTCGACGAGTACCAGCTCTTCGTCCCCGAGACGGAGGCCGATCGTGTCGCGGGCGAGTTCCTCGCATGGCGCGACTCGCTCGCGGATCCGCAGCAGCGCTGGTTCGGCTGGGTCCACTTCATGGATCCCCACAGCCCGTACGGCCCGACGCTCGAACCCGGCGCGCGACTCCCGGCCGCCGAGCCGGGGTTGCGCGAGGCCTGGGACCGCTCGGAGGACTTCATCCGCCAGCGCGTGCCCGACTACGACGAGCAGCCGGTGGTGAAGGGGCGCGCGTTCATGCTCCTCGTGCGCGCCGAGTACGACATCGAGGTCGAGCGCTTCGATCGCGGGCTCGGACGGCTGCTCGACGGCCTCGAGGAACGCGGCGAGCTGGACTCGACGCTCGTCGTGCTCGCCTCCGACCACGGAGAAGCGCTCTACGAGAACCCGCTGTACCCGGGGCTCCTGGCCCAGCGCTTCGGGGAGGAGCGCGGCGTGCAGCTCGCGTCGCTCCAGGCGGAGGGCCACGACTACTGGTACTTCCCGGAGACTTGGAACACGCCGTTGATCATGAGCGGCCCGGGGTTGGCGCGCGGCGTCGTCGGGCGCGGCATGAGCGCGAACATCGACATCCTCCCGACGATCCTCGCGGCGACAGGCGTGGACGGTCCGGACGATCTCGACGGGCTCGACCTCGTCGGTCGCACGAGCGTCGAGCGCGAGCACGTGTTCGCCTACGGGCGCGACACGACCGCGGCGATCGATACCGCCGGCAACTTCTGGGTCGAGATGCCGCGCAAGCTGTCGGGGATCGCGCGCGACGAGCTGCGCAGCGGACTCCTGTACTCGCTCGAGAAGGGGCGCTTCGGCCTGCGCGGTCGGCGCGGCGACGATTCTTCGATCGCGTCCGCGCTCGTCGAGCGCATCGAGGAGTGGCGCGGAGGCCTCACCCTCGAGCCCAACCAGCAGGTGGACGAGGGCGCCGACCGCATCCTGATCGAGCTCGGTTACGTCGAGGGCGAGGACTGATCGGCCACGAGGGCCGCGAGTTCGCGTGGGTGGCGCAGGATCGCGTGCGCGCCCGCAGCGACGAGGTCCTCCTCGGCGAACGGGCCCCAGGCCACGCCGATCGCGCGCGCTCCGGCCGCGCGGGCTGCGCGCACGTCGTGCGTCGAGTCGCCGACGTAGGCGCATGCGCTCGCCGCGACGCCGAGGCGCGCGCACCCGGCGAGGACCGGCTCGGGATCGGGCTTGTGGCGCGTCACGTCGTCGGCGCCGATCAGGTGTTCGAAGTGGTGCGCGAGGCCGACGAGGCGCAGACCGGCCCACGCGGTCGCCGCGAACTTCGAGGTGACGACGGCCATCGGCACGGCCCGGTCGCTCAGATCGTCGAGCGCTTCCGCCACGCCGTCGTAGCGCTCGACGAGCGCGTCGTGGTGCGCGTGGTTGTAGGCGCGGTAGGTGGCGACGAGCGCGTCCACCTGGTCGGGGCGAGCGCCGCAGCGCGGGAACTGGGCCACGAGCGGCGTCCCGAGGCTCGCCACGAGCGCGTCACGCGGCATCGGCGGCAGGCCGTGGTGCGCGAGCGTGTGCTCGTACGAGCGCAGGATGAGCTCGATCGAGTCGATGAGCGTACCGTCGAGGTCGAAGACCAGCGCGCGCGTCCCGTAGGCCGTGCTCATGCGCTCTCGAGCTCCACGCCCTTGCTGCGGTAGAAGGCGAACAGGTGCGGGCGCATGGCTCCGGTGAACTTCCGCGCGATCTGCCCGGTCCAGCTCCAGTGCGGCTTGCCGCGCGCGGCGAAGTGGGGCTCCATCCGCGCGTCGTACTCGCGCGCGTGGGCGCGCAGCGCGTCGTCGTCGGGGTAGCGCCCGTCGAAGAGCACGGCGTCGACGGCGAGGCGCGGCTTGGTCGCGTTGCGCGTGCGCGGTCGGCCCGCGCACAGCCCGAACAGTGGCAGCACGAGCCGCGGGAGCTCGAGGAGTTCGTCCACCTCGTCGACGCGGTTGCGCAGTCCACCGATGTAGCAGGTCCCCAGACCCTCGCCCTCGAGTGCGACGACGAGGTTCTGCGCGAACAGCGTCGCGTCGATCGTCGCGAGCAGGAACGCCTCGAGGTTCGCGACGAGCTCGCCGCCCGCGTCGCCCGCGAGCAGCGCGTCGCGTCGCAGGTCGCCGCACACCACGCCGAAGAAGCCCGCGCGCTCGACCTGCGGCTGTCCGCCGCACAGCTCGGCGAGGCGCGCGCGGCGCTCGGGGTCCCGCACGCGCAGCAGCGAGTAGGCCTGCACGTTGCTGGAGGTGGCGGCGCACTGGGCGGAGGCGACGCAGCGCGCGAGCAGCCCGTCGTCGACCGCGTCGTCGGTGAAGTCGCGCACGCTGGCGTGGGCGCGCAGGAGTTCGTGGAGCGCCTCGGGCGCGTCGCGCCGGTCGGGCGCTTCGGGATCGTTCGTCACGGAGGTCGGCGGTCGGTCAGACCGCGAGGTTCGGGCCGATCGCGTGTTGTTCGGCCACGTGGACGGTCACGCGCTCGGCGCCGCAGCGTGCGAGGGCGCCGCGCGCCGCGGCGAGCGCGCGATCGGGCGTGTTGTTGGTCTCGGACAGGTGCGCGAGCACGAGCGTGTGCAGCTCGTCGCCGGCCATGCGCTCGAGCATGCTCGCCGCCTGTTCGTTCGACAGGTGGCCGCTGCCGCCGCGGATGCGGCGCTTGAGCTTCGCCGGGTACGGTCCCGCGTCGAGCAGCGCCGGGTCGTAGTTGAACTCGAGGTAGAGCACGTGCGCGCCGATCAGCGCGTCGGCCACGCGCTCGTCCGGCCGCCCGATGTCGGTCAGCACGACGGCGCAGCGCCCGTCCGCCTCGAGCCGGATCGCGTAGGTCGGGCGCGCGTCGTGGGGCACTTCGATCGCGCGCACGACGAGCGGCCCGGCGCCCGCACCCGCGTCGAACTCGAGCGGCGCGGCGGGCGAGAGGGTGGTGAGGCGCTTCGCGCGACGGACGGCGGCGTTGCTCTGGATCGCCGGCGCGCACGCGACCGGGACGCGCCAGCGCCGCGCGAGGATGCCGGCGGAGCGCGTGTGGTCGAGGTGCCCGTGCGTGGCGACGATCGCGTCGATGGCGCCCAGGCCGATCCGCGCCGCCTCGAGCCGCGCGTCCATCTCGACCGCCGGCAGACCGGCGTCCACGAGCAGCGCCGCGTCGCCGTGGCGGACGAGCACGCTGTTGCCGCCGCTCCCGCTGGAGAGGACCTGCAGGTGCATCAGGCGACGGACGCGCGGCGGCGCGCGAGGCGATGGACGAGTACGACCCACAGGGCCGCGCCGAACAGGGACAGGAGCGCGCCGTTCGTGCGTGCGCTCGCCGCGCGCGCCCGTGGGTCGGCGCCGTCCGCGCGCGGCGCCGCGTCGAGCCACGCATCGGGCGCGAGGTCGTTGCGGCGGCGGTAGACGAAGAAGCCGTGCGCGTCGTACTCGAGCTTCAGCCGCTCGTGCGTCAAGGGCTCGGGCGACAGGATGCAGGTGATGCCGGCCTCGTCGAGGCGCGGATCGTCGAGCAGGTGCAGGGCGGGCAGCGCCGCGACGCCGCCGGCGACGACGAAGCGCGGGTCGATCGTCGCGAACCAGGCCGCGGTCGCGCGCGGTTGGAAGGCGATGTACGCACTCGCGTCGCGCACGCCGTAGACCTGCAGGAGGTTCGGGCGCGCGAGGTGGATCACGTCGCCGAGGCCGTTGGGGGCCCAGCGCAGCACGCGCCCCTCGCCCGCCGCGCGCGCCACCGCTTCGAGCGCCGGGCTGTCGGGGAACAGGGGGCCGTCGCCGACCTCGCGCGGCACGATGTGCGGGCGCGACACGACGAACAGCTCGACGGCGAACGCGACGGCGAGGACGCCGGCCGCGACGAGCAGCGAGGCGCGCGTGAAGCGCAGCACCGCGAGCGCGGTCGCGAGCAGCGCGAACACGGCGCCCGACAGCGCGAGCGCGCGCGCGAGGTGCTCGAACGCGTCGACGACCGCGGCCTCGCCGAAGAGCTGGCGCACCGCGTCGACCGGCAGGTCGTGGCGCGCCGCGAGCGTGCTCCAGAAGGTCTCGGGCGACGGGAGCGCCGTCGCGCGGACCGTCGCGATCGCGGTGACGAGCCCGCCCGTCACCACGAGCGCCGCGCCGGCCGCCGCGCGCGAGCGCACGACGCGGTCGACGCCCAACGCCGCCAGCCACGCCCACGCGAACCAGGCCACCGACAGCGCGCGCGTGGGCAGTCCGCCGTTCAGCCCCGGCGTCCAGTACAGCACCCGCGCGCCGGGCCAGTCCTGGGCCCACGCGAACGCCAGCGCGAGCACGAGCCCGGGCACGATCGCGCGCCGTCCGGCCGTGACGAGTCCCACGCAGGCCAGCGCGAACGCCAGCAGTCCCGCGTGCGTGTTCCACTCGAGCCCGTTCGCGCCCAGCGCCGCGTCGCCGCGTCCCGCCGGCGCGAGCCAGGCCGCCAGCGGCAGGTCCTCGGGCGGCTGCACGGTCGGCGGGCCGAAGGCGTTCGGCACCGCGGCGGTCGCCAGGGTGGCGAGCGGGAGCGCGTTCGCAGCCACGGTCGTCGGCGTGGCCGCGCTGCGCGGCGAGTCCGCGGCGGCGGCGGCGGTGGGGACGAGCTGCACGCCGGCGAGCAGCACTCCGAGCGCGAGCGCGCCGGCGGGGGCCGCGACGCGCGCGAGGACCGTCCGCGCCGGCGCGCCGCGAAGCGCGTCGCCCAGGCTCCACAGCGCCGCCACGGCGCCGGCCGCGGCCAGCGCGAAGCCGGCGATGGGGGGGAAGCCCGCGAGCAGCGCCGCGCCAGCGAACAGGGCCAGACACGGCAGGCCGCGCCGGTCGCCGCGCCGCCACCCGTCCAGCGCCCACAGGCACCACGGCAGCCACAGCGCCGCGTCGACCTTCATGGCGTAGTGCAGGTTCACCACGCCCCAGCCCGTCCCTTGGTAGCAGAGCGCGGCGACGAGGCAGGCCGGCTCGACCAGGCCGCGGCGCGCGAGGAAGCACCAGGCACCCAGGCCGGCCAGGAACAGCGTCAAGATCGCCAGGGGGGCCGCGGCGCGATCCGGCGGCAGCGCGAGGCCGAGCAGGTTCGGCGGGTAGTACGGCCCGTGGATCGCGTTGCCGACGAGCGGCGCTCCCAGGCCCCAGCCGTCCTCCCAGGTCCAGCTCTCGCCCGCCGCGAGGCGCCGCCGCAGCTCGAGCTGGTCCGACAGGGCCGGGAAGACGCGGTCGCCGGTGTAGCGGTTCGCGCCGCGCTCGGCGGCGGCGGCGGCCTCGGGGTTCTCGGACGCCAGCGGCTCGTACTGGACCGGCGCCTGCGGCAGGAAGCGGTGGTCGGGCAGGAGCGACGGCCCGACGAGCAGCAGCGGCACGACGAGCAGCACGAGGACGCGCGCGAGGCGCGACAGACGCGGCGGTGCCTCGGCCCCGTCGCGCTCCGGTGTCGCCGTCGAGTGGTCGGACGCCGCTTCCATCGCGCAGAGGATACGGGAGAGGCTGCGCTCGACCCGATCGAGCGCGGTCCGCGGCGGGGTGCGAGGGGTATTCTTCGGCACGCGTTCCCGACGCGGTTCCCCGAGCGATGAGCAGCACCACCGGACCCGACGCCGGCTTCTCCTCCGATGCCGGTCCCGATGCCGAAGCTGGCGCCGGTCCCGGCCCCGGCGAGGGAGCCAGCCCCGACGAGGGAGCCAGCCCCGACGAGGGAGCCGGACCCGACGGCGGTGCCGAGCCCGACGCGACGCGCGCCGTCGCGGGCGGGCCGGTCCCCGGGGGCGCGGACGAAGGCGACGGCTCGGCGCCGGCGGCCGCCGATCCGGGTGACGGGGATCGTGACGGCGAACCGGACGGAGCGCCGCGCGCCCGCGTCGCGCTGCCCTGGTGGGTCGTCGTGTTCGCGCTCGCGCTCGCGATCCGCATGTTGCCGTTCGGCGACGCCTGGAGCCCGGACAACCGCGACTTCCACGGCCTGTTCGGCGCCTTCGCCACGGGCGGTCCGGCCACCGACCTCGCGCAGCGCGGTCTGTTCGAGTCGGGCGGGATGCCGTACCAGTGGCGCGTCGATCTGGCGGACGGCGCCACGGAGACGCGCTGGTACATGCACCACCCGCCGGCGTACATGCTGATCTCGGGCGCGGTGATCCAGTGGCTCGGTCCGTACGAGGACGCGTTGCGGTTGCCGGCGCTGCTCTTCTCGCTGTTCTCGATCTTCGCGGCCTACCGCTTCGCGCGCGCGTTCGCCGACGAGCGCACCGCGCGCCTCGTCGCGTTCCTCATGGCGGTCGTGCCGTACTCCGCGCGCGATGGCATGCAGGTCTGGACCGAAGCGGCGATCGCGGGCACGACCACTTTCGTGATCGTCTTCGGCGTGCGTTGGATGGATCGGCGCCGCGCGCGCGACCTCGTCGCGGCCGGCGCGTGGTTGGCCGCGGGCGCGCTGCTCGACTGGCCCGCGCACTTCGTCCTGCCCGGGCTCGCGGTGTACGCGCTCGTGCGCTGCTCGAAGGAGGGGGACTGGGGCCGCTTCAAGTGGGCCTGGTCGCTGCCGCTCGTCTCCGCGGTGCTCCTCGTCGGGCACAAACTGCACATGCTCGCGGTCGCCGGATCGGACAGCTCGATGGCGGACTCGAGCGGGACGCTCGCGTACGTGATGGGCTGGGGCCCTTACGCGAACCTCGACTTCGTGCGCACGCAGCTGGGCTCCCAGGTGCGCGGCTTCACCTGGCCGGTGCTCGCGTTCGCCGCGCTGGGCTTCGCGGGGACGCTGCGCGCGCTCGCCCGCTACCTCGACCTCGTGGCGTGGACGGCGGTCGTCGCACTCGACGGATGGCTGCTCGGTCACGCGCCCGCGCTCCTCGCCGGTGTGTGGGTCGTCGGCGTCGCGGCGCTGCTCGTCACCAGAAGGCGCGAGCGCGGCGTCGCGCTGTGGTTCGGACTCCTGCCGGGGCTGTGGTACGTGCTGCTGTTCCCCGGCCGCTCGAACAACCACGACTTCTTCATGCTCGTGTCGGCGCCGGCCGTGTGCCTGGCCGCGGCGTCCGGTCTGCTCGCGGTCGCCGACCTCGTCGCGCGTGCGACGAAGCGTCCGGCGCTGGGCACCGGCGCGCTGTCGCTCTCGACGGTCGCGATCACGGCCCTGTGCTTCCTCGTCGTCGCGCTGCAGTGGATCCGCTTCCGCTCCGACGAGCTGCCGCGCCTCGCGAACGAGCCCTGGCTCGCGCCCGTGCTCGAGGACGAGGACGCGGTCGTCATCACGCACATGAGTCGCGGCGCGTGCCTGCCGTTCTACGCGCGCGCGCCGATCGTGTACGGCACCGACGGTGAGGCGGCGCTCGACGGCTTCCTCGCCGGCATCGTCGATCGGATGGAGCCGGAGCGCCGCGCCGTGTTCCTGTTCGACCAGTCGTGGGGCCTCGAGGACCCGAACATGCACCCCGTGTTGGCTCGGCTGCAGGCGTTCGGACGGGTCGAGGAGCACCGGGTCGACTTCGGACGCGGCAAGGGCCCCGAGTCGTTCTGGCTCGTGGAGCTGCCGACGGGCGGGGCGCTCGAGAGCGCGTCCGCGGACGCGTCGACGGGCACGCCGCCGGGCGGGGACTAGCGCCATGCGTTCGCTCGTCCGCGATCCCTTCGTGTGGCTCCTCGTGCTCGCGGCGCTCGTCGTGCGCCTCGTCGGCATCGACGACCCGTGGAGCACGCGCATCTGGGCCGGTGAGTTCGGCGGCTACGCGACCGGCGCGCCGGCGACGAACCTCGCGCAGTTCGGCTTCCTGTCGACGGGCGGCGTGCCGCTCGAGTGGCGCGTCACCGCGGCCGACGGTTCGACCTTCGACCACTACTACCTGAACCATCCGCCGACCTACATGTGGTTGGCGGGGCTGTTCGTGTGGCTGTTCGGCACGGTCGAGTGGGGGCTGCGGCTGTTGCCGGTGCTGCTCTCGACGGTCGCGTGCGTGGCGGGCTACGCCTTCGCGCGGCGTTTCGCGGGCGAGCGCGCGGCGCGCGCGGCGGGGCTCGTGTGGGCCTTCGCGCCCTACGGCCTGCGCGACGGTCTGCAGCTGTGGACCGAGGTGCCGATCGCGGCGGCGATGGGCATGGCGCTGCTCGCGTACCTGCGCTGGAGCGAACGACCCGGGCGTCGCTCGGCGCTCGTCATGTGCGCGTGGTACGCGGTCGGCGTGTCGCTCGACTGGCCCGCGCACTTCTTCGGACCGGTGATCGCGGTGCACGCGCTCGTTCTCGCGGTGCGCACGCGGAACGCGCGTCACCTGCTCGCGCCCGTCCTGCTCGCCGGTGTGTCGCTCCTGTCGATCGCGCTCGTGTGGCTGCACTTCGGCGCGTGGGTCGGCTTCGACGAGCTCGCGCGGCGCTTCGAGGCGGCTGCGTCGAGTGCGGACGGCACGCACCTGGCCGCGGCGAGCGGTGCGGCCGACGCGCCCGCGCTGACCGCGGCCTTCTGGCGCGTCCAGTGGGCCGGCTTCGTGCAGGGGCTCACCTGGCCGGGCGCGCTGCTGCTCGTGATCGGCGCGTGCGCGGCGCTGCTCGCGCGACGACCGCAGCACGAGATGCTGCTGCTGTTCCTCGCGGGGCTGCCGGGGCTCGCGTACGTGGCTGCGTTCCCGGGCCGCTCGGCGAACCACCTGTTCTTCTTCACGGTGTCGCTCGCCAGCTACGCCACGCTGGTCGGGTTCGGCGTCGACGCCCTGGCGCGCGGCGCGCAGGAGTGGTTCGGTCGGACCTTTGCGCGAGCCGGAACCTGCGCCGCGCTCGCCGCGTCGGCCGCGATCGTGGTGGTGGGGCTGGGGGCGCACGCGACGCAGCGCGCGCGCTCGGCCGACGACGCGATGGCCCAGCTGACCGCCGACCCGGTGCTGCGCGAGGTGCTCGAGGACGAGGACGCGGTCGTGTTCACGCCGGCGGGGTTCGGTGCGTGGCTGCACTTCTACGCGCGCGCGGCGGTCGTGTTGAAGCCGGGGCTGACGCCGGCGGAGGTGGGCGGGCTGCGGGTGACGCAGCTGCCGAAGCTGGCGGACGACGCGCGGGCGTTCGTGTTCCTCGACGAGGGGGGGATCGAGAACCATCCGGTGCTGGACGAGGCGACGCGCGGGTTGTTCCGGGCGGCGCTGCAGCAGCTGTTGGTGGCGTTGCACCGGTTCGACACGCCGTACGTGATCGAGTTCACCGACAGCTTGGGGATGGAGCACCGGTACCACCTGTTCGAGCTGCCGACGGGGCGGGCCGCGGCGGAGTGGAGGCCGCCGGGTCGGGACTAGGGCGTTCGACGGTGGGCGTTGCCACTTGGTGGCTTCCGGAGGTGCACAGAGGCGCGCGCTTCGCGCGCTACACAGAGCCGGCGCTGCGCGCCGGAGAGGGCCACAGAGGTGGAGCGCTTCGCGCTCCGCGAAGACGCGCGCGCATCGCGCGCGCGGGAACCGGACGGGAGGTCGCGAACTCGGACGAGTGACGCGCGACCTACGGCCCGAGGCCGTCGCAGCGGTCCGGCGCATCTCGTCCGCGGTCGGGTTCCGACGGGCGCTCCGCGCCCGCCCCGAGCCTCCTCCAGCGAGCCCGAAGGGCGAGCTTCTTCGCCGAGCGCGAAGCGCTCGGCGCTCTGTGGTCCTCTCCGGCGCGCAGCGCCGGCTCTGTGTAGCGCGCGAAGCGCGCGCCTCTGTGCCCCTCCGGAAGCCCCCAAGTGGCCCCGGCCCAGAGCCTCAGCCCGAGCGCCGCGAGCGCTTCTTCTTCGTCGCGCGCTTCTTGCTCGCCGTCTTCTTCTTCGTCGCCCGCTTCCGACTCGTGCGCTTCTTCTTCGCGGCGCGTGGCTTCGCGAACGCGTGTTCCAACGCCTCGTCCACCGTCTCCACGTAGATCAGCTCGAGCTCCTTCCGCGCGCTCGCGGGAATCTCGACCTCGTCCTTCGCGTTCTGCTTCGGCAACAGCACCCGCGTGATCCCCGCGCGATGGGCGGCCAACACCTTCTCCTTGATGCCGCCCACGGGCAGCACCAGCCCGCGCAGCGAGATCTCGCCCGTCATCGCCACCTCGGGATCCACGCGGCGCCCGGTCAACAGCGACACCACCGCGGTGAACAGCGTCACACCCGCCGACGGACCGTCCTTGGGGATCGCGCCCGCCGGGATGTGCACGTGCAGGTCGGTCTTCTCGAACGGCTTCTCCTCGAGCCCGAGGTCGCCGGCGCGCGCCTTCACGAGGCTGATCGCGGCGCGCGCGCTCTCCTTCATCACGTCGCCCAACTGCCCCGTGAGCACCAGCTCGCCCTTGCCGGGCATGCGCGTCGTCTCGATGAACAGGATGTCGCCGCCGAGCGGCGTCCACGCCAGGCCCGTGGCCACGCCCGGGACCGCGGTACGCAGCCGCCGCTCGTCCTCGAAGCGCCGCGGACCGAGGATCGCGGCCACGTCCTTCTTGCGCACCGTCATGGAGCGACGCTCGCCGCTGGCCACGAGCGTCGCTACGTGGCGCGCGACCGCGCCGATCTTGCGCTCGAGGTTGCGACAACCGGCCTCGGCCGTGTGGTGGTTCACGATCTCCGCCAGCGCCGCGTCGTCGATCTTGAACTGGCTCGCCTTGAGCCCGTTCTCCTCGCGCTGCCGCTCGACGAGGTAGCGCTTGGCGATCTCGAGCTTCTCCTGCTCGGTGTAGCTCGTGAGCTCGATCACCTCGCAACGGTCGCGCAGCGGGCCGGGGATCTGGTCCAGCACGTTCGCGGTCGCGACGAACATGACCCGCGACAGGTCGAAGGTCACGCCGAGGTAGTGGTCCTTGAACGCGTGGTTCTGCGCCGGGTCGAGGACCTCGAGCAGCGCGGACGACGGATCGCCCTGGAAGCTCTGCCCGAGCTTGTCCATCTCGTCGAGCATGAACACCGGGTTGCGCGTTCCCGCGCGGCGCATGCCCTGCACGATCGAGCCCGGCATCGCGCCCACGTAGGTGCGGCGGTGTCCGCGGATCTCGCTCTCGTCGTGCACGCCTCCGAGCGAGATGCGCACGAACTCGCGGCCCATCGCGCGCGCGATCGAGCGTCCGAGGCTCGTCTTGCCGACGCCGGGCGGACCGACGAGGCACAGGATCGGGCTCTTGCCGTCGGGCTTGAGCTTGCGCACGGCGAGGAACTCGAGGATGCGCCGCTTCACCTTGTCGAGGCCGTAGTGGTCCTCGTCGAGGATGCGCTTGGCCTTCTTCAGGTCGATGCTGTCCTTCGTGAGCTTCGACCACGGCAGCTCGACCACCGTCTCGAGGTAGTTGCGCAGCATCCCGTACTCGGCGGCCTGCTCGGGCATGCGTTCGAGTCGCGCGAGTTCCTTACGCACCTCCTTCTCGGCCTCCTCGGGCAACCCGGCCTCGGCGATGGCCTTGCTGAGCTCCTCGAGCTCGGGCGCGCCGTCCTCACCGAGCTCGGCCTGGATCGTCTTGAGCTGCTCGCGCAGGAAGTACTCGCGCTGCGCCTTCTCCATCGTGCCGCCCGTCTTCTGCCGCAGCTCCTTGCTGAGCGACAGGACCTTGATCAGGTGGGCGAGCTTCGCGCTCACGAGCTCCATCCGCTCGGTGAGGTCGACGGTCTCGAGGATCTGCTGCTTCTCCTCGATCGGCAGCTCCATGAAGGTCGCGATGAGGTCGGTCAACGCCGACGGCGACGCGGCTTCGTTGATCGCGCCGAGCAGCTCCTCGGGCGTCTCCGGCAAGAGCGAGAGCGCCTCGCTCGCCTGGAACTTGAGGTGCATGACGCGCGCCTCGAGGTCCTGCGTGGCCTTTTTCGTGGCGCGCTTGCGGCCGACGCCGCGACCCTTCGGAACCGCGTCCTCGCCGAGCAGCTCGACCTTGCACACGAAGTACGGCTCCGTGCGCACGAACTCCGTCGCGCGAAAGCGCTTCTGCCCCTGCACGATCACGTGGTGCCCGCCGTCGGGCGTGGTCACGTAGCGCACGATCGACGCGGTGGTGCCGACCTGGAACACGTCGTTCGGGCCGGGCTGGTCCTCGTCGGGGTCGTGCTGCAGCAACAGACCGATCGGGCTGTCGGTGCGCATCGCCGCCTGCAGCGCGAGGATCGACTTCTCGCGGCTGACCACGACGGGCAGGACGACGCCGGGGAACAGCACCATGCCGTGCACGGCGACGACGATCATCTCGTCGTCCGCGAGCTGGGGCGAGTCCGCTTCGCCGCGGCGCGTCGGCGCGTCGGTGGCGTCGAACAGCTTGGACAGGTCCACGGCGCTCGCGCCGACCGGCAGCCCCTCGAGGTCCTCGGGGAGCACCGGCAGGTCGCCCTCCTCGATCGACGCCGCCAGGTCGCGGACCGTGGGGGCGTCACCTTCGGCCAGCTCCTCGGACGCCTCGTCGGCGTCGTCGTCCGCCGGCCCGTCCGCCTTCGACCCAGCCTCCTTCACGGGCGCGTCGTCCTTGTCGTTCGGCGGGTCGTCGCGTTCGTCGTCGTGGATCGTCATGCGTCGTGGCGCGGCGCGTCGCGGCGCAGCCTCAGGACGAGGCAACCCTGCACGAGCTCGCGTTGTTCGAGGGTGAAGTGGCCGGCGGGCAGGTCGACGCGGCGGTGGAAGTGGCCGTACGGCGACTCGAGGCGGTGCACGCGCGCGTCGCGGAACGCGGCCGGCAGCCCGCGCCGGCCCTCCACGATCAGGTGGTCCGGTGCGGCGAGGACGGTCACGTGGTCGAGCGCGATGCCGGGCAGCGCGACCAGCACCCACAGCTGACCACCGGGCAGCTCGAACACGTCGACCGGCGGTGTCCAGGTGGGCGTGCGCCCGCCCGGCGGGACGACGCCGAAGACTCCGACCTGGAGGCGCTCGGCGGACTCGAGCAGAGCCCGCGCGCGCTCCCACATCCAGTCCTCGGGGTCGTCGTCCATCGCCGGCTCGCGCTCAGTCCTTCCAGCGCGCGACGAAGACGTTCGTGACGCCCTCGGCCTCGTTGCCGCGGTTCGAGGCGAACGCGAGCCACTTGCCGTCGGGGCTGAACATCGGGAAGGAGTCGAAGCCCTCGAAGGTCGTGACGCGCTCCACGTCCTCGGGGCCGTACGGGCCGCCGCTCGAGGGGACCAGGTAGAGGTCGAACAAGGGGGCGCGCGCGCCGGGGTTCTCCCAGTTGCTCGAGAACAGGATCTTGCTGTCGTCGGGCGTGAAGTACGGCGCGAAGTTGGCGCCGCCCAGGTCGGTGACCTTCTCGCGCGCGCTGCCGTCGGTCGCACACACGTAGATCTCCATGCGCGACGGCTTCACCAGGTGCGCGTCGAGCAGGCGACGGTACTCGTCGAGTTCCTTCGCGCGCTCCTCGTCGTCGTCGGCGAACTCGGTCGAGCGGAACACGAGGCGGTCGGCGCCGTGCGAGTAGAACGCGCCGCCGTCGTAGCCGGGCGCGTCGGTGACCTGCAGCAGGTTCGAGCCGTCGAGGTCGCAGGTCCACAGCTCGATGTCGCCCGAGCGCGTCGAGGTGAACACCATGCGGTCGCCGGCGGGGGAGACCGTGGCCTCCGCGTCGTAGCCGGGCTCCTCGGTCAGGCGGATGCGTTCGCCGGTCACGAGGTCGCGCGAGAACAGGTCGTACTCGGGGTGCAGCGCCCACATGTAGCCGCGACCGATGCCCTCGGGCACGATCGGCATGCCGGGGCACACGGTGTGTTCGAGGCTCGTCGACGCGTACACGACCGAGCGATCGCCGGGCAGGAAGTAGGCGCAGGTGGTGACACCGCGGCCGTCGGAGACGAGCTGCAACTCGCCGGTCGCGCTGTCCGTCACGAAGATGCGGTCGCAGTGCTCCTCGGTCCGCTCCTCCTTGCGCTGCAGCACCAGGCGGTCGCCCGCGAAGCTCCAGTAGGCCTCGGCGTTCTCGCCGCCGGCCGTGATCTTGTAGAGCGCGGCGAAGTGGGTCTCGTCCTCCTCGATCAGCTCGTCGACGCGGTCGAGGTAGGGGATCGGGCAGTCCTCGTCGGCGGCGTCGACCGCGTCGAGGGTCGCGTCGAGGGCCGCGCCCGTCGCGCCGCCGCCCAACATCCCGCCCGTCGTCCCCGTCGCCGTACCGGTCGCGGTCCCGGTCGCCGTGCCCGTCGCGGTCCCCGAACCGGCCTGGTTCGGTTCGGTGGTCTCCGAGGTGCACCCGCAGACCAGCGCCGCGGGGAGGGTCAGGAGGATCGGGGTGAGGAGGCGTCGCTCGGCTCGTCGGAGCATGGGTCTGGGGCGTGCGCGGTCGGTGCGCACGGTCTCGGGGCGCTGTGGGATGGGGAGCGGGCTCCGTCGAGCGGAGGCACCGGGTCGGGTCCGGGCGGCGGTCCGAAGGGGTGGCAGCGCGCGATGCGTCGCAGCGCCAGCCAACCGCCTCGCACCACGCCGTGTCGGTGGACGGCTTCGACCGCGTAGGCGCTGCAGGTGGGGCTGTAGCGGCAGGTGGCCGGAGTGTAGGGGGAGATGAAGCGTCGATAGAGCACGATCGGCGCCGTCACCACCCGGCGGGTCCAGAAGAGGAGCCGCGCCGCGGTGCTCGGAGCCTCGATCACGCCGAGTCCTCCCGCTCGGCGACGCGCCGCGCGGCCTTCTGGGCGAGCCGCCGCAGCTCGCGGCGCAGGGCGGCGAGGTCGGGCCGCGCCTTGGGCGTCGAGCCGATCGCGACCAGGTCGAAGCCGCGCGGCAGGTCCGCGTACTCGAGGCGGAAGGCCTCGCGCACGAGGCGCCGCAGGCGGTTGCGGGCCACGGCGCGCTTGTCCATGCGCTTGCCGATCGACAGGCCGAGGCGCGTGCCGTCGAGGTCGTTGCGCGCGAGAGCGACCGTGATGAACGAGCCGCGGGCGCGGCTGCCGCGCCGGTAGACGCGTGCGAAGTCCTTGCTGCGCACGAGCCGCATCCAGGGGTGGAAGCGCTGCCCCCGTTGGCCGCGCGACGCGTCCGCGTCGTCGGCGGTCGGCGCACCGTCGGACGGGTCCGAGGGCGCGGCGGAGTCCGAGGTCGCGGCGGGGTCGACGGGCGTCATGGGAGCGGGGCGGCCGGCGCCGCCATCGACCGACAGGATGGCACCGCGCGGGTCGCGAACCAACGCCGCCGGGCGCGAAGGGTGCACGGGCTCGGGGGGCCGCCGCCGTGGCCGGACCTGGTGCGCCGCGCGCCCGACCGTAGGATGCCCCGGTGATCGGCCACCTCATCGACGGGCGGCGCGTGGAGGGCGAGAGCGCGTTCGAGGCCCCCGGGCCCGAAGGCGTGCACGCCTGGGCGCGCGCGTCCGAGCGCGACGCCGCCCGCGCCCTCGCCGCGCTCGAGCCCGGGGCCCCGCCGTCCGAGCGCCTGTTGATCGAGGCCGCCGGGCTGGTGGCGGACGACGCGGCCTGGTCCGAGGTGATCGCGGGCACGCTGCTCGGCGACCCGGCGGCCGCGCTGCCCGAGCGGCTCGGCACCGTGCCCGCCGTGCGCCGGCAGAGCGGGCACCGCGGCAGTCCGACGGTGACCCTGCTCGGTGCGCACTGGACCGACGGGGCGGGCGAGTTGGGGCGGCGCCTGCTCGGGGCCCTGGCCTCGGGCGCCGCCGTTCTCGTGCTCTCCGACCAGCGCCTGCCCGATGCGGCCGACGTGTGGGCCGACGCGCTCCTCGACGCCGGACTGCCCGAGCGGCGGCTGGCGCTCTTGCACGGCGCCGACCCGCGCGCCGTGGCCCGGCTCGCGGGCGCGCCCGAGCGGGCGCGGATCACGGTCGACGACCCCGATGCGGCGGCCGCGGTGCGCGCGGCGGCGGGGGAGCGGCGCTGGGCGCTCGACTGGCCGCGGGGGCGCGCGCGCCGGGCGGGGGAGGCGGGCTGCGAGACGCCGCGCGCCGCGGTGCGCTCGGCCTTCGGGCGGGAGACGCTCGGCGGCCTCCTGCCGGGGCGCACGACGGTGCTCGAGGTCCCCGAGCGGGAGCACGCCGGGTGGGTGGAGGCGCTGGTGCCCGAGGTGGACCGGCTGCTCGAGCGCGGCGGGCGCCGACGGGAGCCGATCCCGCCGATCGACACGGCCCTGCGGCGGCGCTTCGAGGCCGCGGTGCGACGGCTGCTCGAGCAGGGGGCCACGCCGGTCGCCATGGCCGAGCGCCGGGGCGAAGCCGCCTTCGCGCCGGCCCTGTTCGTCAACGGGGAGCCGTGGATGGAGCCGGTCAAGGAGCTGCCGTGCCTGCCGCTGCTCGTCGTGCGCCGGGTCCCCGACGAGGCGCCCGTCCCCGGACGCGGCCGCGCGCGATCCTGAGCCGGGTCCGGGGGTGAAGAGCGGCGCTCCCGCGGGCTAGACTGGCCCCAGAGAGGGTCCGTCCACGCGGCGGGCCCGGGCCGCCGACCCCCGTCCAGGGGCGTTCCGCGGCCCTCGGGCATTCCGATCCCGCAGCCGGGCAGGCGCTGCGGGGGCTGCCGATCGCCCCCTCCCGACGGGTCCACGCACCCGACCGGAGGATCCGTGCCCGGATCGGCGCCTTTCCTAGCTTGCTCGAAGCGAGCGTCCCGCGCGGCGGCGACGCCCAGCCCCCCGACTCGCGATGTTGGAATCGACCAGCGCTATCGAACCGAGCCGCGTCCACGGCGTGCTCGAGCGCCACCAGTTGGCCGACGGCTACCCGTTCGTCCTGGACCTCGAAGGCTCGAAAGGAGTCTTCATGCGCGACGCCGTCAGCGGCAAGGAGTACCTCGACTGCTTCACGTCGTTCGCCTCCTGGCCCATCGGCTACAACCACCCGATGATGGACGACCCGGCCTTCGTGGAGGAGCTCACGCTCGTCGCGAAGAACAACCCGGCGAACTCCGATCTGTACACCTCGTCGATGGCCGCGTTCGTCGAGGCCTTCGCGACGCACGTCACGCCCAAGGAGTTCCCGCACCACTTCTGGGTCGCGGGCGGTTCGCTGGCCGTCGAGAACGCGATGAAGACCGCGTTCGACTGGAAGGCGCGCAAGCTGGGTCGCACCGACATGACGGCCGACGTGAACGACCTGGTGATCCTGCACTTCCGTCAGGCGTTCCACGGTCGCTCGGGCTACACGATGAGCGTCACGAACACGGTGCCCGACAAGGTCGGTCTGTTCCCGAAGTTCGACTGGCCGCGCGTGCACAACCCCGCGATCGAGTACGACGCGAACGGCGAGATCGCCAACGACGTCGAGGCCGAGGAGAACAAGGCCAAGGCCGAGATCGAGGCCGCGTTCGCCACGCACGGCAAGAAGATCGCCGCGATCCTCATCGAGCCTGTGCAGGGGGAGGGCGGCGACAATTACTTCCGTCCGGAGTTCATGCAGGCGCTGCGGAACTACGCGGACGAGCAGGAGGCCCTGCTGTTGTTCGACGAGGTGCAGACGGGCTTCTTCGGCACGGGCAAGCCGTGGATGTTCCAGAACTACGGCGTCGAGCCCGACGTGGTGGCCTTCGGCAAGAAGACGCAGGTCTGCGGCATCTTCGCGAACAAGCGCGTGGAGGAGGTCGAGGACAACGTCTTCGCCAAGAGCAGCCGCATCAACTCCACCTGGGGCGGCAACCTCGTCGACATGGTGCGCGCCAAGCGCTTCATCGAGATCATCCGCGCCGAGAACCTGTGCGAGAACATCGCCGAGCGCGGCTGCCAGGTCCTCGGCGGCCTGCAGGCGATCGCGCGCGAGCACGGCCACATGTCGAACGTGCGCGGCATCGGCTCGTGGCAGGCGTTCACCTGCGACAGCCCCGAGGCGCGCGGCGCGATGTTGAACGCGATGCGCGACAACGGCGTCCTGGCCCTGCCGTCCGGCCCGCGCTCGGTGCGCCTGCGCATGCCGCTGACCTTGACCGAGGCCGAGGCGAACACGCTCGTCGAGCGCGTCGGCGCGGCCGCCGGTGCGGTCGCCGCCAAGGCCTGAGCGTTCCTGGGACCGCTCGAACGCGCGCCGGGCGCCGTCCTCCGCTGGAGGGCGGCGCCCGGTCGCATTGGTGGCCGGTCGCATCGGCGCCCCGTTGCGTCGATGGCCGGTCGTGTCGAGTGCCGGTGGCGTCGGCGCCGGGCTCAACGCTCGTCGGCGACCGCCCCGCGCCAGCGCGCGACGCTCGGCGGCGCGACGGTGACGCCCGCGACCGACGCGCGGGCGCGCTTGGGATCGAGCAGCGCGTCGGCCAGGTCGAGCAGCGCGAACCGGCGCGGACCGTGGTGCACCGCCGCGCGGCCCAGGGCCGACGGCGTGGCGTCGACGAAGCACTCCGGGCTCGCGAAGAGCCAGGTGTCGGCGTCGAGCTCGTCGTAGCACCACCGCGTCGTGCCGTCGAAGACCTCGTTGCCGTTGAGCGTGAGGAGGACCGAGTAGGGCTGGGCGGCGAGGTCCTCCATCACCGTGTCGAGCAGGAGCGCGACGCCGCGCAGGTCCTGGGCCTGTTCGGTCGCTCGGAAGCTCGACAGGAACGCCGCGTTGCTGACGACCATGATCGAGGCGACGATCACGGCGGCGATCGCGACTTCGAGGAGCGTCAGACCGGCGCGCGACCGCGCGGCGGCGCGGGCTCTGGATGAGGGCAATTGCATCGGGGCGATAGGACTCGACACCCCCGGGCGATCCCTGGGGGCGACGGGCGGGCGATCGACCCACTCGACGAGTCGACTTGACGCCGCTCGGCGCATTCCAGAGCGCCCCCGGGGTCGGCCCGGTCGGCCCCCGTCGGCCGGCCTCAGCCCGCCGCCGCCACCCGCCGACGCAGCTGTCCGCAGGCCGCGTCCGCCTCGAGCCCCTTCGACCAGCGCACGGTCGCCACGACCCCGCCGGCCTCGAGGGCGGCCCGGAAGCGCTCCGGCGCACCCTGCCGCGGGCGCCGGTAGCGGTCGCCGGGCACCGGGTTGTAGGGGATCAGGTTCACCGAGCAGCGGCGCCGGCGGAGGCGCTCGACGAGGCTCGCGGCGTGCTCGTCGCTGTCGTTCTCGCCGCCCAGGAGCACGTACTCGTAGGTGATCTCGCGGCCGGTCGCACGGAACCAGCGGTCGCCGGCGAGGAGCACCTCCTCGACCGGCACCTCGGCCATCAGCGGCACGAGCTCGGCGCGCTGGGTGTCGAACGGACTGTGCAGGCTGATGGCGAGCTGGAAGCGCGGCCTGCTCTCCGCGAGCTTCGCGAGGCGCTGGGGGAAGCCGACCGTGGAGACGGTGATCGAGCGCGCGCCGAGGCCGATCTCCTCGCGCACGACGTCGAGGGCGGGGAGGAGCGCGGGCAGGTTGAACAGCGGCTCGCCCATGCCCATCACGACGGTGCGCGCGAGCGGACCGACCGCGAGGCCGCGCACGAACTGCTCGACGATCTCGGCCTTCGTGAGGTTGCGCGCCAGGCCGCCGAGACCGCTCGCGCAGAACGGGCAGCCGACAGGGCAGCCGACCTGGGTCGAAACGCACAGCGTCGCGGCGCGACCCGGTTTGGTCGAGGGCAGGTGCACGGTTTCGACGCTCGCCGGGTCGAGGCCCGGGCGCTCGAAGCGCGTGAGCAGCTTGACGGCGCCGTCGGTCGCGCTGCGGCGCGTGACCTCGGTGCCGGTCGTGAGCGGGTGGCGCTCGGCGAGCGCGGTGCGCAGCGACGCCGACAGGTCGGTCATCGCGTGGTAGTCGAGCACGCCGCGCTCGAACACGTGCCGACGCAGGCTCTTCGCGTGGAACGGGCGCCCGCCGAGCTCGGCGACGGCCGCTTCGGTCTCCTCCCGCGTCAGGTCGAGCAGCGGACGGGGGAGCGCGTCGGCGCCCGCGCTCACGACGGGCTTCCGGCCGCGCCCGCGGCCACGCCGCGACGCAGCACCTCGGCAACCTCTTCGGCCACGTCGCGGGTCGCGTCCAGCGTCTTGGGGTTCGCGCCGCCGACGGCGTGGTGGCCGCCGCCGCCGTAGCGCTCCATCAACTCGCCCACGTGCACGCCGGGCCGCGGCTTGTTCCACGGGTTCTCGCCGGCCGTCACGTGGAAGCCGGCGCGCGTCGGGATGACGCCGACCGAGTAGCTGATCTCGGGGTGGTGGTAGAAGGGCGCGAAGCGCTCGCGGCGGATCTTGTTCGACGAGGCGTCGTACAGCAGCACGCCGTCCTCGATCGAGACGACGGTGGGGGGGAACTGGCGCAGCGCCTTGTCGCGGTTGCGCGCGGCCTTCTCGTAGGCCTTCTCCACGTCCGCGCGTTCGGCCACGACGCCGAGCGTGTCCTCGACGAGCGCCTCGGCCAGCGTGTCGGTCCACTCGAAGTTCGGCGCGGCCACGAGCGAGCGTGAGATTCGCAGCGCGGGTTCCTCACCGAACAGCGCCTGCTCGACCGACTCGAAGCGCGCGGCGTCGACGATGTCGGACCAGTGCGACATGTCGTGGAAGCGCTCCTCGACCTCGAAGCCCCAGTGCTCCTTCGCGTGGCGAATGATCAGCGGCGGGCACGACGGCGAGGTCTCGTCCCAGGCCCAGCGTTCGTTCGGCTCGTACTGCGCGCGCAGCTCGGGCGTGAGGAAGGTGGTGGGGTGGTGGTCGAACCAGTACTCCGCGCGCGGGTGGAAGTGGAAGTCCACGACCGCGAAGCGCTCGTTCTCGCTGAACGTCTCCCAGTTCGTGCGCTGGTCGTAGTTCACGCTGCGCAGCCTGATGCGCTCGCCCCGTCGGTCGCGGAGCAGGTGCATCAGGATGGCGGCGGAGCACATCCCGTCGAAGTCGCGGTGGTAGCGGATCCAGAGCGGCGCTTTCGCCATAGGTCGTGCGCCGTTCCCCCTGAGTCGTGGCGCGGCGGGAATCTAGCACAACGCCCTTCGCCGTACGGTGCCAGGCACGATCTTGCGAACGAGGCCGTCCGCGCAGAGCGCGGACGGCCTCGTTCGCAAGATCGTGCCTGGCACCGTACGGCGGGCACCATACGGCGAAGGCGAACCTCAGGCGGACTCGCGCTCGAGCTCCTCGCCGTCGGACGAGGTGTCCTCGGCGGCCTCCTCGGTCGACTGCAGCCCGCGCGCCAGGGCGCGGCGGCCGCGGACCACGTCGGCATCGACCACGAAGCGGTCGGTGTCGGTGCGGTTCGGCAGCTCGTAGAGCAGGTCGAGGAGGATCTCCTCGAGGATCGAGCGCAGGGCGCGCACGCCGGTCTCGCGCTCCAGCGCGATGTCGGCGATCGCGTCGAGGCCGTCCTTCGTGAAGACCAGCTCGCGGCCCTCCATCTTGAACAGGCCCTCGAACTGCTTGGTGAGCGCGTTCTTCGGCTCGGTGAGGATGCGCACGAGCTCCTCGCGGCCGTGGCGCTCGAGCGCGACGGTGATCGGCAGGCGACCCACGAACTCGGGGATCATGCCGAACTCCATCAGGTCGCGCGGGCTGACGTGCTGGAGCAGCTCCTCGCGCGTCATGTCGGTCGCGTCCTTGTCGGGCAGGTGCGCGGTGTGGAGGTTGGCCTCCTTCTCCTCCTTGGCGTCGAGCAGGCGGCTGAAGCCGACCGTGTCCTTGCCGATGCGCTTGCCGATGACTTCTTCCACGCCGGCGAAGGTGCCGCCGCACACGAAGAGGATGTTCGAGGTGTCGAGCTGGATGTAGGCCTGCTCGGGGTGCTTGCGGCCGCCCTGCGGCGGGACGTTCGCGACCGTGCCCTCGAGGATCTTGAGCAGCGCCTGCTGCACGCCCTCGCCCGACACGTCGCGCGTGATCGAGACGTTCGAGGTCGTGCGCCCGATCTTGTCGATCTCGTCGATGTAGACGATGCCGCGCTGCGCCTTGTCCTTGTCGAAGTCGGCGGACTGCAGCAGCTTCAGCAGGATGTTCTCGACGTCCTCACCGACGTAGCCGGCCTCGGTCAGCGTCGTGGCGTCCGCCATCGCGAACGGCACGTCGAGCATGCGCGCCAGCGTGCGGGCGAGCAGCGTCTTGCCCGAGCCGGTCGGACCGACGAGCAGCACGTTGGACTTCTCGATCTCGACCTCCCCGAAGGCCTCGGGGTCGGTCTCGAGATGACGCAGGCGCTTGTAGTGGTTGTAGACCGCGACCGAGAGGACCTTCTTGGCCCGCTGCTGTCCGATCACGTACTCGTCGAGTCGGCGCGCGATCTCGATCGGTGTCGGCAGCCCCGGCGCGTCGACGCCGGCGGTCGCCAGGCTCGCGGCCTGGGGACCGTCGGCGGCGACGCGGGTGCCCGCGGCCGGAGTGCGACGCTGCTCCTCCTGGAGGATGGAGTTACAGATGTCGATGCACTCGTTACAGATGTAGATGCCGGGCGGGCCGGCGATCAGGCTCTGGACCTGGTGGCGGGTCTTCTCGCAGAAGGTGCAGCGCTCCACGTGGCGCCCGCGTCCGGTGGTTCGGGTCATGCGGGCAGTCTACCCGTTCGTGCTGGCGGCGTCGGCGGGACGCGAGACGACGTGGTCGATCAGCCCGAAGTCCTTGGCTTCCTCGGCGCTCATGAAGTTGTCGCGGTCGCAGGCCACGGAAAGTTCTTCCGGGGTCTTGCCGCAGTGCTCGGCCAGGATGCGCTCCAGGTTCTTCTTCATCTTGAGGATCTCCTGGACCTGGATCTCCATGTCCTTCGCCGTGCCCTGGGATCCGCCCCAGGGCTGGTGGATCATCACGCGGCTGTTCGGCAGCGCGTAGCGCTTGCCCTTCGCGCCGCCGGCGAGCAGCACGGCGCCCATCGAGGCGGCCTGACCGATGCAGTAGGTGCACACGTCGGGCGCGATGAACTGCATCGTGTCGTACATCGCCAGGCCCGCGGTGACGGAGCCGCCGGGCGAGTTGATGTACAGGTGGATGTCCTGGGCCTTGTTCATCTTCTCGAGGAAGAGGAGCTGACCCGTGACGATGGAAGCGACGGTGTCGTCGACCTGCGTCCCGAGGAAGATGATCCGCTCCTCCATGAGGCGCGAGAACAGGTCGTACTGACGCTCGCCGCGCCCGGTCTTCTCGATGACGTAGGGGATGGTGAAGGCGTTCGCGTCCATGGGGCTGGTCGGTCGGAGACTCGTCGGTCGTTGAGCGGTGCGGCGTCGGTCGAGGGCAGGTCGCTGCGCGGATGTCGGCGGCGATCCGGTTTCATCGGCCCGGTGCGGGGAGATCTGGAGCGGACCTCCGTCCGGGTCGCGCCCGGCGGAGGAACCGGAAAGATAGTCCAGATCCAGGTCGTTCCAGCCCCCGCCCGAACGCGCCGTGCGGCTGGCGGGAAGGCCGCGCCCCGAACGCCGATCGCGGCGCCGCTCCGAGGGGAGCGGCGCCGCGATCGGCTGGCCGGTGGAGGCCGGGTGGCGGCGCGGTTCGGCGCCGGACGGGTCCGGATCAGGCGGAGGCCTCGGCCTCGGCGCCGGCGGCGTGCTCGCGCAGGAAGGCGCGCACCTTGCGCTCCATGATCTCGATGCCAAGTTGCGGCATGAGGTTCTGCTCCTTGTAGTACTCGACGACCTGGTCGAAGGTGGCGCGGTTGCGCATCGCGATGCGGCGCAGCTCCTCGGTCATCTCGGACTGCTTGACCTCGAGGTTCTCCGCCGTCGAGATCTTCTCGACGAGGAAGTACGCGCGCAGCGACTTCTCGGCCTGCTCGGCGGCCTGGGCGCGGTGCCCCTCGGCCTGCTGGCGCGCCTCGGGCTCGGCGAGGCCCTGCTGCATGAGTTCGTGGACCATCTGGCCCAGGCGCGTCTCGATCTGGTTCTCGAGCATGCGCGCCGGGAGGTCGAACGCGTTCTTCTCGATGACCTGGTCGAAGAGCGCGGACTCGACGCGGTTGTTCTCGCTCTGCTGCTTGGCCTGCATCAGCTGCTCGGTCACCTTCGCGACGAAGGCCTCGTCGTCGTCGACGCCGAACTGCTTGTAGAGGTCCTCGCGGGCGGGGAGCTCGAGCGCGAACACCTGGGTGAAGGTCGCCTTGCAGACGCCTTCCTTGCCGCGCAGCTCCTCCTGCTCCCAGTCGTCCGGGAAGGTGAGCGCGACCTCGATCGAGTCGCCCTCCTTCGCGCCGACCGCGGCCTTCTTCCAGGCCGCTTCGTCGACGCCGTTCGGCGGGTAGTCGGCGGACAGGCGCAGTCCGTCGCGCGACGCGACCTCGTCGCCGTCGTGGAGGATCGTCAGCGAACCGACCGCCATGCCGTTCTCGGCGGGCAGGCCGTCGTCGCCGGCGGGGGAGGGCGACGCCTGCTGACGGCGCACGTCCTCGATGGTCTTCTCGACCTCGCCGTCCTCGATCGCGACCTCGTTGCGGTCGACCTCGAGGCCCTTGTAGTCGCCGATCTCGAACTGCGGCTTGAGGTCGAGCTCGACGTCGACCTTCAGCTCCTGTCCGCGCTCGAAGCCGAGCGCTTCGAGGTCGACGCGCGGCTGCATCGCGAGCTCGAGCTCCTCGGACCGGATCGCCTGGTCGAGCCCTTGGCGCAGGAAGCCTTCGATCGTCTCCTTCTCGACCTGCTCGCCGTACATCTGCTCGATGACCTGCGGCGGCACCTTGCCCGGGCGGAAGCCCTTGAGGCGCGCCTGCGAACCGACGCGACGCAGGTCCTTCTTGAAGGCGGCGTCGAATTCGTCGGCGGGGACGGAGAGGGAGACCTTGGCGGCGCAGGGGCCGGACTTGTCGACTTGGACGTCCACGGAAGGGATGTGGGGTCGGGGAACGGACGGCCGCCCGCGACGGGGCGGGCGGCGTGGAATCGGGCGGAAGAGGATAGCGCTCACCGGCGGCCGAGTCAGCCGCCGGGCGGGCGCGTGACGGCCCCGTGAGGCCGTGGAGGACCGGCGGGGCCGGGGTGCGGCTCAGGCGTGGAGCGCGCGACCGTCGACGGCGAGGGCGGCCTCCTTGACCGCCTCCGCGAGGGTCGGGTGGGCGTGACAGGCGCGCGCGATGTCCTCGGCGGACGCGCCGAACTCGATGGCCACGGCCACCTCGGCGATCAGGTCGCCGGCGTGCGGCCCGACGATGTGCGCGCCGAGCACGCGGTCGGTCTCGGCGTGGGCGAGGATCTTCACGCGGCCGGTGGCCTGCGCGATCGCGCGCGCACGACCGTTGCCGAGGAAGTGGAAGACGCCCTTGTTGTAGGGCGTGCCGGCTTCCTTCAGCTCGTCCTCGGTGCGGCCGACGGCGGCCACCTCGGGGGAGGTGTAGACGATGGCCGGGATCGCGTCGTAGTTGACGTGGCCGTAGCCGGTGACGATGTGCTCGACGCAGGCGACGCCCTCGTCCTCGGCCTTGTGCGCGAGCATCGGGCCCGCGATCACGTCGCCGATGGCGTAGACGCCCTCCACGTTCGTGGCCCAGTGCGCGTCCGTCTTCACGCGACCGCGCTCGTCCATCGCGACGCCGATCGCGTCGAGGCCGAGGTCGTCGGTGTTGGGGACGCGGCCGACCGCGCACAGCACCTTGTCGCAGTGGATCGGTTCCTTCCCATCCATCTCGACGACGCACTTGGAGCCGTCGTACTTCGCGCCCGTGACGCGCGCACCGAGTTCGAACAGAAGGCCCTGCTTCTTCAGGATCTTGTGCGCCTCCTTGGCGATCTCGGTGTCCATGCCGAACAGGATGCGGTCGGCGTACTCGAGCACCGTGACCTTGGCGCCCAGGCGCGACCACACCGAGCCCATCTCGAGGCCGATCGCGCCGGCGCCGATGACGACCAGGTGCTCGGGCACCTTCGCGAAGGACAGGGCTTCCGTGCTCGTGACCACGTGCTCGCCGTCGAACTCGACGCCGGCCAGCTGCGCGACCTTCGAACCGGTGGCGATGATCACCTTGTTCGCATTCACGGTCTCGCTCGAGCCGTCGCCCATGGCGACGCGCACGGCGGTGGGGGACTCGAAGGTGGCGTGGCCCTCGAAGCGCGTGATCTTGTTCTTCTTGAACAGGCCCGCGATGCCGCCGGTGAGGCCTTCGACCGTCTCGTCCTTGCGCGCGAGCATCGTGTCGAGGTCCAGCCCCGCGCTCTCGACGCGGATGCCGTGCTGCGCGAGGTCGTGCTTGGTGCGGTGGTAGATCTCGCTCGACTCGAGCAGCGCCTTGCTGGGGATGCAGCCCACGCGCAGGCAGGTGCCGCCCAGGCGCTGTTCGCGCTCGATGCAGGCCACGGACAGGCCGAGTTGGGCCGCGCGGATCGCGGCCACGTAGCCGCCGGGGCCGGCGCCGATGACGAGGAGGTCGAAGGTCTGGTCGCTCATGGGAGAGGTCGCGGTGGGGCGCGGATCAGATCTCGAGCAGCATGCGGCTCGGGTTCTCGATGCACTCCTTGATGCGCTTGAGGAAGGTCACGGCCTCGCGACCGTCGACCAGGCGGTGGTCGTAGGTCAGGGCCACGTACATCATCGGGCGGATGACGACCTCGCCGTCGATCGCGACGGGGCGCTGCTGGATGCCGTGCAGGCCGAGGATGCCGCTCTGCGGCGGGTTGACGATCGGCGTGGAGAGCAGCGAACCGTAGACGCCGCCGTTGCTGATCGTGAACGTGCCGCCGGTCAGCTCCTCGATGCCGATCTTGTTCTTCTGCGCGCGCTGGCCGAAGTCGTTGATCGTGGCTTCGACCTCGGCGAACGACAGCGTCTCCGCGTTGCGGATGATCGGGACGACGAGGCCCTTGCCGCCGCCGACCGCGATGCCGATGTCGTGGTAGTGGCGGTAGACGATGTCGTTGCCCTGGATCTCGGCGTTGATGGCCGGGACCTTGCGCAGCGCGTCGACCGCGGCCTTCACGAAGAAGCTCATGAAGCCCAGGCGCACCTCGTGCTCCCTCTCGAAGGCCTCCTTGAACTCCTTGCGCAGGTCCATGACCGCGCCCATGTCGATCTCGTTGAAGGTCGTGAGCAGCGCGGCGGTCTGCTGGGCCTCGACGAGGTTCTGCGCGATGCGGCGACGCAGCATGGTCATCGGGACGACCTCCTCGCTGCGCGAGCCGGCGGCCGGCGCGGCGCCGTTCTTCGACGGGGCGCCGTTCGACGATCCACCGGACGCGGCGGCCGACGAGGTCGACGCGGCGGCCTTCTGCACGTCCTCCTTGAGCACGCGGCCGCCGGGGCCCGTGCCGGGCACGTTCGACGTGTCGACGCCGGCGTTCGCCGCAGCGCGCGCCGCGGCGGGCATGACGTGTCCGCCCGTCGAACTGCCGGTGGAGCCACCGTTCGAGCTGCCGCCGCTCGCGCCTGCGGCGACGGGCTCGGGCTGACGCGCCGGTTCTTCGGACGCGCCGGCGCCGGCCTGGGCCGAGCCGCCCGACGCGGTGCCCTCAGCGCCCTCCTCGAGCAGCGCGACGACCTCGCCGACCTCGGCCATCTCACCGGCCTGCTTCATGATCTTGCTGATCACGCCGGCGGCCGGCGCGGGCATCTCGACCGTGGCCTTGTCGGACTCGATCTCGACGACGGGTTGGTCGACCGAGACCGCTTCGCCCTCCTTCACGAGCCAGGTGCCGATCTGCACCTCGGTGACGGATTCTCCGACGGCGGGGACTTTGAGTTCGGTGGTCATCGTTCTTGTGGGTGGCGATCAGGCCTGGCCGAACGCTCGCTCGAGGAGCTCGGCCTGTTCGAGGGCGTGGGCGGCGTGCGAACCGGTGGCGGGGACGGCGGCGCGCTTGCGCGCGATGCAGCGGATCGGGCGGTTGCCGAGCGCCTGACCGAGGCGGTCGTGGCGCGTCAGCAGGAAGGGCCACGCACCCATGTTCTCCGGCTCCTCCTGGACCCACCACACCGGCGTGTCCGGCGCGTAGGGCGCGAGGGCCTGGACGATGTCGTTCGGATCGAGCGGGTAGATCTGCTCGAGGCGCAGGATCGCCACGTCGCCGATCTGGTCCTCGTCGCGCCGCTTCACCAGGTCGTAGTACACCTTTCCGCTGCACATCAACACGCGGCGCACGTTCTCCGGCGCGACGCTCGAAGCATCGGGGAGAATCCGGTGGAAGATGCCGCTGCCGAGCTCCTCGAGGGTGCTCGTCGCCGCCGGCAGGCGCAGCAGGCTCTTGGGCGTCATCACGATCAGCGGCTTGCGCCACGGTCGCACGATCTGCCGCATGAGCAGGTTGTGGTACTGCGCCGGCGTCGTCGCGTTCACGACCTGGATGTTGTCCTCGGCCGCGAGCATGAGGAAGCGTTCGAGGCGCGCGCTCGAGTGCTCGGGTCCCTGGCCCTCGAAGCCGTGGGGGAGCAGGAGCACGAGGCCCGACAGGCGGTTCCACTTGGCCTCGGCGCTGACGATGAACTGGTCGATGATGACCTGCGCCACGTTGACGAAGTCGCCGAACTGCGCCTCCCACAGCACGAGGCCGTCGGGCGTGTCCATCGAGTAGCCGTACTCGAAGCCGAGCACGCCGATCTCCGACAGCGGGCTGTTGTAGACCTCGAAGCGGCCGTCGTCCTTGGCCAGGCTCGCGACCGGCACGATGCGGTCGCCGGTCTCGAAGTCGTGCAGCTGCGCGTGGCGCTGGCTGAAGGTTCCGCGTCCGGAATCCTGACCGGTCAGGCGCACCGGGTGCCCCTTCTCGATCAGGCGACCGAAGGCGGCGAGCTCGGCGGTGGCCCAGTCGATCGGTCGCTCGCCGCGCGCCATCTCGCGGCGTTGCTCGAGCAGGCGCTCGATCTTGGGGTGCGGCGTGAAGCCCTCGGGCAGCGTCGCCGCCGCCTCGATGACGCGCCCGAGCTCGCTGTTGCTCAGCGTCTCGACCACGCGCTCGGTGTCCTTGTCGAAACCGCCGCGGTAGCCGGACCAGACGCCGCGCAGCTCGTCGCTCGGGTTGCCCGCGTCCTCGTCGCTGCGCGCCTCCGTGAGGTGCTGCTCGAGGATGGCGCGGCGCTTGTCCGCGAGCTCGTCCGCCTCCTCGCGCGTGATCTCGCCCAGCTTGAGCAGGCGATCGAGGTAGCCCTCGCGCACGCTCTTGCGCGCGCGGATGGCCTTGTACATGAGCGGCTGCGTGAAGGCCGGCTCGTCGCCCTCGTTGTGGCCGTACCGGCGGTAGCACCACATGTCGATGACCACGTCGCGCTTCCAGGTGTCGCGGAACTCGGTCGCGAGCTTGATGACCTGCATCACCGCCTCGGGATCCTCGCCGTTCACGTGGAAGATCGGGATCTGGAGGAATTTCGCGATGTCGGTCGGGTAGGTGCAGGAGCGACCTTCCTCGGGCGAGGTCGTGAAGCCGACCTGGTTGTTCACGACCACGTGGATCGTGCCGCCGGTCGAGTAGCCGTCGAGCTGCGACAGGTTCAGGCTCTCCTGGATGACGCCCTGACCGGCGAACGCGGCGTCGCCGTGGATCAGGATGCACATACCGCCGTTGCGGTTGCCCGAGCCGTAGCGGTCCTGCTTCGCGCGCTGGCGACCGAGCGCCACCGGGTTCACGAATTCGAGGTGGCTCGGGTTGAAGCACAGCGTCATGTGGACCTTGTGCCCGGCGCGCGTCTCGCGATCGGACGAGTACCCCAGGTGGTACTTCACGTCGCCGCGGCCCTTCATCTCCTCGGCGTGCTTGTCCTCGAACTCGGCGAAGATGTCGGCGGGCGGCTTGCCCATCACGTTCGCGAGCACGTTGATCCGCCCGCGGTGCGCCATGCCGAGCACGACCTCGCGCACGCCGTGCTCCGCCGACTCCTCGATCGCCATGTCGAGCAGCGGGATGAGGCTCTCGCCGCCCTCGAGGCTGAAGCGCTTCGCACCGAGGAACTTCTTCTGCAGGAAGTCCTCGAAGATGACCGCGTCGGTGAGGCAGGTCAGCACGCGCAGCTGCTCGTCGCGCGAGAGCTCGACGCGGTTCTCCGACGCTTCCATGCGCGCCGTGAGCCAGTTCTTCACGTTCAGGTCGTCGATGTGCATGAACTGCACGCCGATCGACCGGCAGTAGGTGTTGCGCAGGCGCTCGAGGATCGAGCGCAGCTTCATCGAGCCCGTGCCCTTGATCGTGTCCGAAGAGAACGTGCGCTCGAGGTCCTCGTCGGTCAGGCCGTAGTACGCCGGCTCGAGTTCGGGCTGCGGCGGGCGCTCGCGCTCGAGCGGATCGAGCTTGGCGAGCAGGTGCCCACGCACGCGGAACGCGCGCACGATCTGGTCGACGCGGTCCTGCAGGACCGCCACGTCGCTCGCGCCGTGGGTGACGACGGGCGCGCCGTTCGCGCTCGCGTCGCCGCCGGCGTCCGGCGCCGCCATGCGCGCGAAGAGCCCGCCCGAGTTGCCGACGGGTCCGAGCTGCGGCCGCGCCGCGAACGGGTCGTCGACGGACAGCCCCTCGAAGAAGTCCCGCCAGGCCGGCTCGACCGACGCGGGATCGGCCAGGAAGGCGGCGTAGAGGTCCTCGACGAAGGCCAGGTTGTGGCTGCCGATCGGCGGCAGGGGCGCGGAGTCGCGGTCCATCGAGAAGGTGGGTCGGGAGGGCGGCCGCGGGGGGTCCGGTCGACAGCCGTCGGGGTGCGGGAGCGGGTCCGTCGGGGGCCCGGTCGCCGTTTGGGGCAAACAGGATAGGGCCGCCGCCCGCCGGACGGCAGCGGGCCGCGGCGAATCCGACGGGGCCTGGTCGACCATCGGCCCGCAAGGGGCCTGGAGCCGCTTGTGGACCCGCGCCCGGTGCCCGGGATGGGATTGGGTCCGGGCCGCTCGGTGGATCGATCCCGAGGGAGCGGCCCGATCGAGCGGGCGGCGGGGCCGGCCCGCGGGCCCGGGCGGTGGCCCCGGGCGGTGCGGGCATGGCGGTGGGGGCGCCGGTGCCCGGACGCCGGCCGGGGCCGCGCTCCGACGGCCGGGGGTGCACCCGCGTGCTACCGTCGCGCCCATGACGGCGAACGCGACCCAGCGCCACCTGGTCGTGCTGACCGGCGCGGGCATCTCCGTGGACTCCGGCATCCGCAGCTACCGCGGCGCCGACGGTCTGTGGGAGGGGCATCGGCTCGAGGAGGTCGCGACGCCCGAGGCCTGGGCGCGCGATCCGGCGACCGTGTGGCGCTTCTACCAGGAGCGTCGCGGCGCGCTGGCCGGTATCGAGCCGAACGCTGCGCACCGGGCGTTGGCCGAGGCCGAGCGGCGCGTCGCGCGGGGCGGCGGCAGCTTCACGCTCGTCAGTCAGAACGTGGACGACCTGCACCAGCGCGCCGGCAACGACGTGTTGGCCATGCACGGTCAGTTGCTCGAGCTCCTGTGCGAGGTGTGCGGCGCCGTCGCGGTGGATCGCGAGCACCTCGACCCGCACGCATTCGTGCCCTGCGGCGCGTGCGGCTTCGACCGGCTGCGGCCGAACGTGGTCTGGTTCGGCGAGCTGCCGCACCACCTCGACGCCATCGAGCGCGCGATCGTGCGCTGCACCGACTTCGTGGCGATCGGCACGAGCGGCGTCGTCTACCCCGCGGCCGGCATGCTCGCCGCCGCGCGCGAGCTGGGGCGGCGGACGTGGGTGCAGTCGCTCGACGCGCCCGAGAACCTGGACCCCGCGGACCGTTTCCGGCCCGGCCGCGCGGCGGAGGTCGTGCCGGGACTCATCGACGAGGTGCTCGGCGGTCGATCGAAAGGCGTCGGCTAGCCTCGGTCCGACGCAGGAGCCTCGAAGAACCATGGAACGACGAGCGGAAGAGACCGAAGCCCTGGCGCGCGCCTGGGAGCAGCGCGCTCGCTCCGAGTTGCGCAACTACTTCGTGGCGTCGCACCCCGGCTGGAGCGACGACGAGCACTGGGAGGAGTGCGCGCGACGCGATGCGGCCGTGGTGCTCCACGGTGTGAGTGCCGAACGCCTGGCGGACGCGCGCGTGCTCGAGATGGGCTGCGGCATCGGCCGCCTCGCGTCGGTGATCGCGCCGTTCTGCAAGTCCTACCGGGGCTACGACCTCGCACCGACGATGGTGGAGCAGGCGCGACGCGAGCTCGAGGCGGTCGACGCGGACGCCGAGGTCGCGGTGAGCGACGGCGAAGGCCTGCCCGAACCCCTGCGCGACGAGCGCTACGACCTCGCCTACTCGTGGGGCGTCTTCATCCACGTCTCACGCGAGGTCGCGCGTCCGAACCTGCGCGCGATCGTCGATGTCCTCGAGCCCGGTGGCGAGCTGCGCGTGCAGTTCCGCGCCGATCCGCTCGATCCGACGCCGGTGCACGACCCGCTGCCGGTGGACGACGGCGAACCGGCGCTCCCGCGCGTCGAGTCGGTGCCCGCGCCCGACGCCGAGGTCATCGCCGCCGAACCGGCCAACGACGACCCGCGCGTGGCGGACCTCACCGAGGCGAGCGACGATCGCCCGGACTACATCGGGCACGCGTGGCGGGTGGACGAGCTGCGCGACGAGCTCGAGCAACTGGGCGAAGTCGACGTCCGGCTCGACCGCCCGGATCCGTTCTTCGTGTACGCGCTCGTGCGGCGCGTCGCGTGACGCCACCGCTCGCGCGAGCGCGGGGGGACGGCGTCGATCGAGGACCGCGCCTCCTTCACGCACGCGGCTCCTTGACGAACCACGTGCCGTGCGCGCGTGCGACGAGCGCGCCGTCGTCGCTGCGGCGACACTCCGCCTCGGCGAACGCGACGGTGCGTCCGCGCTTCGTCACGCGACCGATGGCGGACAGGGTGCCCGTCGCGCGCTCGAGGAATTGCACCGAGAGCTGCGTCGTGCCGCAGATGCCGCCTTCCTCGAGCGTGCGACCGACCGCTCGACCCATCGCGCCGTCGAGCAGGAACGAGGTCAGGCCGCCGTGCACGATGCCGACCTCGTTCGTGTGTTCGGGGCCGGTCGCGAGCCGCAGCTCGACGGTGCCGTCCTCGTGGTCGAGCGTCTCGATGGCGAGGTGTTCGTTGACGGGGGAGTGCATGGTCGTGTCGGACTTCGCTGGAACGTGCCGGGAACCGTACCGCGGAGCCGGGGACGCACGCAGGATCGGGTCCCGGACCCGTCCCGCTCAGGCGCCGGCGCGGCGCTCCCGGCGCTCGAGCCACACGAACACGACGGCCGCGAGCAGGGCGGCCGGCACGAGGAACACGAACGGTGACCAGCCGGTGAGCGAGGCGAGCGTCGCCTTGCCCAGCTCGCTCTCGCCGAACGTTCCGGTGAGCGCGCGCGACAGCGGCGTGTGCACCTCGGCGTAGACCACGGCGCCGGCGAGCATGCCCAGAAGGCCCCAGCGCGCGTCCCTGGCGCCCTCACCGAGCGCCGCGACGCCGGTGCCCGGGCAGTAGCCGAGCGTCGCCATGCCGACGCCGAAGATCGCGCCGCCGAGCGCGTTGCCGGGCAGGAACGCGCTCTTGACGTGCAGGTTCTCGACGAGGCCGGCCGCGTGCAGCGCGTAGATGCCGAGTCCGCCGACGACGACGGCCGTTCCCATGACCTTCACGACGGTAAAGTCGCGCAGGAGGAACTGACCGACGATGGTCTCGAAGCGCGAGACGCCGCCGCGCACGAGCAGGAAGCCGAAGACGAGGCCGGTCAGTGCACCGAGCACGAGGTCGAGCGATCCGGCGAAGAGGTTGGTGTCGAACATGGCGATGGTCCTCGCGTGTCAGGAGCGCGAACGCCCGGGGCGGTAGAGCGCGAACGCGAACGGAATGCCGACGGCGAATGCGGCGACGAGGAAGGTCAACGAACTGACGGCGAGCTGCAGCGAACCGGAGATGCCGTGGCCGGAGGTGCAGCCGCCGGCGAGGCGCGCGCCGAAGAGCAGCAGCGCACCACCGAGGAACGCGCCGACCATGCGGCGCGCGCGCGACGGCCCGAACCGCGCCGACCAGGTCGCCGGAACGTCGGGGACCAGGGTCGCGGCCGGGTCGTTCAGTCGCGCGCTGCGTGCGGCGACGAACGCTCCCACGAAGAGCGCGACGACGAGCGCGAACTGCCAGTCGAAGGCGGGCTTGCCGACGAGGTACTTGGCGAAGTACGCGTTCTCGCGGACGTGGTCGGGCGCGACCGAGCCGAGCGCGGCGCCGGACACGCGGACGAAGGTGGTGGACGTGCCCAGCGCCTTGTCCATGAAGGCGAAGGTGATCCAGGACAGGACGCCGATGCTCGCGCCGACGGCGTAGGGCGACCAGCGGGCCCGGGCGAGCCAGTTGGGCGCGCCGGAGGAGGTGGAGTTCATGGCGGTCTCTCGCGAACGGGTGGGGCGCCGCGACGGGCGGCACTCACCCGGATGGAGACACGCTCGCCGGATCGGTTCCCGAGAAATCGCGCGGCCGGATCCCGAGACGTCGGGCGGTGGCCGTTCGGCGATCGCGCGCCCTCGCGGCGGCGCTACTCGGCCGCGGCGAGCCGTGCGAGCATCCGCTCGCGCACGCCCTGCGGCAGTTCGTCGCGCCCCAGGTCGCGCACGAGGTCGCAGGCCGCGTCGAGCGTCTCGAACACCGTTCGGCAGCGCTCGCACACCACCTCGTCGCGCACCGGGAAGGGCGCGCCGTTGTCGAGCGCGGTCTGCTTGGCCTCGAGCAGGTCGGCGCACACGGCGCGGTCGTAGGCCGCGGGCGGGACGGCGCGCGTCGGCAGCCCCGACTCGAGCGCGCGACGCAGTGCGAGACGCCCGCGGTGCAGGCGCGACTTCACCGTGCCCGCGGCCACGTCGAGCGCCGTCGCGATCTCGTCGATCGACAACCCGACCACTTCCTTGAGGACGAGCGGCAGGCGGAAGTCGGGTGCGAGGTCCGCGATCGCGCCGCGCAGGCGTTCGACGAGCTCGCTGCGCGCGGCCGCGTCGATGCCCTCGTCGGGCACGGCACCGAGCTCGGCGCGTTCGAACGCGTCGTCGTCCAGAGACGCGAGCGCGTCCGGTTCGCCCGAACGTCGGCGGTGCATGCGCTGGCACGCGCGCGCGGCGATCGTCCACAGCCAGGCCGACGGGTCGCTGCGCCCTTCGAACGACGACCAGCCGCGGTACGCGTTGAGGAACACCTCCTGCACGAGGTCCTCGGCCTCCTCGGGTCCGCGGCAGAGCTGCCGCGCGAGGCCGTGCACGAGCCCGCCGTACGCGTCGACGAGCCGCGGGATCGCGTCGTCGGGGGAGGCGGGCCAGGCGTTCACGACTCGCAGCGTAGCAGTGCGGTCGGTCGAGAGGCGCGCCGGCGTTCAGCGGCGGTGCGCGCAGCGCATCCCGGTGCGCAGCTCATCGGCTCGGGCCTCATCCACGCGGGCCCATCGGCACGGGCCCATCGGCACGGGCCCATCGGCACGGGCCCCATCCTCACGGGCCCCATCGGTGTCCGGTCCTTCGGCTCCTGTCGGCGCGGTGCCGACCCGCGCGCCGCTCGTCGGCGCCGTCTCCGCTCGAAGGTGGCGTTCGCGCTCGCCCGGCATCGCACGGGTCACGTCACTCCGAACCGAAAGCCAAACGGAACAGCCGCGCGACCGAGTCGTCGAGGTCGAGGCCGTCCACCTCGTCCGGCCCGAACCAACCCAGGTCGTGGCTCTCGTCGCTCACGGTGAAGGTCGCGCCCGCGGGCGCGCGCACGAGGAAGCGCACGTCGAGGTGCAGGTGTTCGGGCTCGACGGTGCCGTCCCGCTTCGTGCGCGCCGGGATCGCGTGCACGTCCAGGTCCACCGGGCGCGGGTCCACGACGAGCCCGGCGATGCCCGACTCCTCGACGGCCTCGCGCAGCGCGACGCGCGCGAGGTTGCCGTCGCCGTCGGCGTGGCCGCCGAGCTGGAGCCAGCGGTCGAGCTTGCGATGGTGCGTGAGCAGGAAGCGCTCGCCGCGCGCGTCGAGCAGCACCGCCGCCGCCGTCAGGTGCCCGTCGAGGCACGAGCGCACGAGCGCGTCGTCCTCGGGGCCGGGGTGCGCGTCGATGAAGTCGAGGATGCGCCGCTTCTCGGCCGCCTGCGCCGCGTCGTGGGGCTCGTAGCCCGCGACGATCGCGCGCGCGGTGTCCAGCCCGGCGTCGCCGAGGAGCTCGGGCGCGTCCTCCGCGAGCCAGCGCGCGTCGCGATCGGCGAGTCGCGTCACCGCAACAGCTTGCGGTAGCGACCGGCGCGCGACTCCGGACCGAGGCCGACCTTGGTGCGCCACTCGTCGCGCCACGGCACGTAGTCCTCCCAGGTGCCGTGGTGGAAGTTCACGTAGCCGTCGCCCTCGAACGCGAGGATGTGCGTGACGATCCGGTTCAGGAAGTAGCGATCGTGGCTGACCACGATCGCGCTGCCCGGGAAGTTCTCGATCGCGTCCTCGAGCACGCGCAGGGTGTCGAGGTCGAGGTCGTTCGTGGGCTCGTCGAGCATCAGCACGTTCGCGCCGGTCTTGAGCATGCGCGCCAGCAGCACGCGGTTGCGCATCCCGCCCGAGCACTCGCCGAGCAGCTTCTGCTGGTCCTCGCCCTTGAAGTTGAAGCGCGCGACGTACGCGCGCCCTTCGATCGTCGTGTTGCCGAACGGGATGAGGTCGTTGCCCTCGGTGATGTTCTCGTAGACCGTCTTCTCGTCGTCGAGGATGATCCGCGACTGGTCGAGGTAGGTGAGCTTGACCGTCGAGCCCATCTCGACCGTGCCGCTGTCGGGCTCCTCCTTGCCGAGGATCATCTTGAGCAGCGTGGACTTGCCCATGCCGTTCGCGCCGACGACGCCGAGGATGGCACCGGCCGGCAGGCTGAAGGTCAGGTCCTTGATCAGCGTGCGGTCGCCGAAGCCCTTGTTGAGCTCCTTCACCTCGATGACCTTGTCGCCCAGGCGCGGCCCCGGCGGGATGCGCAGGTCCACCGACTCGACCTGGTCCTCGAGGCGCTGGCTCTCCATCTCCTTCAGGCGCTGCAGGCGGGCCTTGTTCTGCGTGGTGCGCGCGGCGGGCGTGCGCGACTTCCACTCGCGCTCCTTCTGGATGAACTTCGCGAGCTTGCTGTCGCTCTGGCGCTTGAGGTTGAGCGCCTTCTCCTTCTGCTCGAGGTAGCTGGAGTAGTTGCCCTGGTACGGCGTTCCCTGGCCGCGCTCGACCTCGAGCATCCAGCCGACCACGTTGTCGAGGAAGTAGCGGTCGTGGGTGATGAGCATGACCGCGCCCTCGTACTGGGCGAGGTGGTGCTCGAGCCACTCGACCGTCTCGGCGTCGAGGTGGTTCGTGGGCTCGTCCAGGAGCAACAGGTCGGGGTGCGACATGAGCAGCTGGCACAGGGCGACGCGGCGGCGCTCACCGCCGGACAGCTTGCTCGTGTCCGCGTCCATCGGCGGCAGGCACAGGGCGGTGGCGGCCTGCTCGAGGCGCGACTCGATGTCCCAGATGCCCTTCGTGGTCATCTCGTCGTTGAGGCGCTCGTACTCGGCGTTGAGCTTCTCCTCCTCCTCACCGCTGACGGTGCCGAGCAGGCCGAGCACCTCGTTGTAGCGCGCTTCGATCGCGCGCAGCGGCGCGACGGCGTCCTCGAGGTTGCCGGCCACGTCCTTGCTCTCGTCGAGCGGCGGCTCCTGCGCGAGGTAGCCGACGGTGATGCCCGACGCGGGCTTCGCGACGCCTTCGAACTGCGTGTCGACGCCGGCCATGATGCGCAGGAGCGTCGACTTGCCGGCGCCGTTCGGCCCGATGACGCCGATCTTGGCGCCCTCGAGGAAGGACAGCGTGATGCCCTTCAGCACCTCGCGCTGGCCGTAGTACTTCTTGAGCTCCTGGACCTGGAAGATGATGCGATCGGACATGGCTCGTCGGACGGGACGCCGGAGGGCGTGCGAGGCGGGAGGAGGCGGGGCGGTGCTCGGAACGGCAGGGCGCGGAACGACAGCGCGCGATCGGGTACCGCGCGAGCGGCCGTCGCGCGGCCCGGCGGCGCCGTCCCGCGAATCGAGCGAAAGAGGGTAGCGGCGCGCGCTCCGCCTGACCACCGCTCTACACTCGTCGGCCCCGCTCCCGAGCCGCGCGCTCGGCCGCATCGCCGCGGCCGTCCCGCGACCAGGAGCGCGGCCCCCGCGATCCCCCTCGAACCCCCCGCGAGCGCCTCCGAGAGGCCCTTCGCCGCCCGACCCCAGCGATGACCGCCACCGCCACCACCGTCGATCCCAAGGCCCTCCTGTCCTCTCTCGGCATCGAGCCCGTCCACAGCGGCGTCTACTGCGGCGAGTGGAAGGACACCAGCGGCCCCGAGCTCGTCGTGACGAGCCCCGGCACCGGCGAGGAGATCGGTCGCGTGCGTCAGGCGACGGCCGCCGAGTACGACGCGGCGGTCGACGCCGCCCAGGAGGCCTTCCTTCGCTGGCGCGAGCTGCCGGCCCCGGTGCGCGGCGAGTACGTGCGCCGCATGGGCAACGCGATGCGCGAGAAGAAGGATGAGCTCGGCGCGATCGTCACGCTCGAGATGGGCAAGATCCTCCAGGAAGGGCTCGGCGAGGTGCAGGAGGCAATCGACATCGCCGACTTCGCGGTGGGTCAGAGCCGCATGCTCTACGGCCTGTCGATGCACAGCGAGCGCCCCGGCCACGCGATGCGCGAGCAGTGGCACCCGCTCGGCACCATCGGGATCATCAGCGCGTTCAACTTCCCCGCGGCGGTGTGGGCGTGGAACTCGATGATCGCGCTGATCTGCGGCGACGCGTGCGTGTGGAAGCCGAGCCCGAAGACGCCGCTCACCGCGATCGCGATGACGAACGTCTGCCGCCCGATCCTCGAGGAGGACGGCTTCGGCGCGCTGCTCACGCTCGTGATCGGTGAGAACGAGGAGGTGGGGGAGCGCCTCGTCAACGACACACGCCTGCCGCTCGTCAGCTTCACCGGTTCCTGCCACGTGGGCGGGCAAGTGGCGGCGAAGGTCGCCGGTCGCTTCGGCCGTTCGATCCTCGAACTCGGCGGCAACAACGCGATGGTCGTGACCGAGAACGCAGACCTCGACCTGGCGATCCCCGCGATCCTGTTCGGTTCCGTCGGCACCGCGGGCCAGCGCTGCACGACCACGCGCCGCCTGATCCTGCACGAGTCCATCGCCGACGAGGTCGAGCGCCGACTGCTCAAGGCCTACGAGCAGATCCAGATCGGCAACCCGCTCGCCGACGGGACCCTGTGCGGTCCGCTGATCGATCAGGCCGCCGTGGACCAGATGCAGAAGACCCTGGAGCTCGCCAAGTCCGAGGGCGCCGAGGTCCTGTGCGGCGGTGAGCCGATCACCCTGGACGGACCTGAGTCCGGCGGTCACTACGTGAAGCCCTGCATCGTGCGCGCGAAGAACGAGATGCAGTGCGTGCAGAACGAGACCTTCGCGCCGATCCTCTACCTGATGCGGTACGCGTCACTCGACGAGGCCGTCGCCATGCACAACGCGGTCCCCCAGGGCCTCTCGAGCTCGATCTTCACCCTCAACGTCCGCGAAGCCGAGACCTTCCTGAGCGCCGCCGGCAGCGACTGCGGCATCGCCAACGTCAACATCGGCACGAGCGGCGCCGAGATCGGCGGCGCGTTCGGCGGCGAGAAGGAGACCGGCGGCGGCCGCGAGTCCGGCAGCGACGCCTGGAAGGCCTACATGCGCCGCCAGACCAACACGGTGAACTGGAGCACCGAGCTGCCGCTGGCGCAGGGGATCCAGTTTGGTTGACCTGCCGCACGGTGTGTTAGCCACAGTCCCTGGCATCTGTCGGCCGATGTTCGGCACTCTTCCCCATCAGTGCGCGAACTATTCGTAAGCAGCGGGGTCGTACCAAGGATCTCCCGAGCCTCCAAACCACTGAGCGCCTTCTGCTCGAGACTCGATCTCTTCTTGCAGCCGTCGATCAGCTTCTTCCCAGGTAACGCCTTCCTCACCGTAGTCGTGTGACGCAATCGAGGGTCCCGATGCGCGAAACTCCATCGACTTCAAGTTCTGGTCCACAGCCAGCCCGGCTCCCCTGGCGGCCTGGAGGAGCACTTCGCCGTACCTCGCGCCGCCGATCAGGCCACCTGTGAGCAGGTAGCCACACAGCTCTGGGCGAGTGTTCTCGTCCTTGAAGTAGCTCCACTTTCCAATCCGCCGACCGCTTATGTAGCTGCCTTCTGCGAGCAGCAGGCGATACGTAGGCGGCGCCGTGTCAATCCCCAGATCGCTAATCGTGCCCCAGTCGATGCCGTCGTCCGAAGAGATTGGCAGCGGCCTAGAAGCTGAATACTTGGCGGCGTAGCCGTGTTCTTCTCCGTCCAGGTAGTTGATGCTCCAAAAGCCTCCGTCGAAGACGATTTCTCCTGCGTCGCGTTCGTAGTGGGTGAATATCCGGGCAGGGCCTTGTAAGGAACCGTCGCTAAACGTCGCCTCTAGTATCACCCAGCCTCGGTTCACGGCTTCCTTTTGATCAATCCAAAAGGTGGCCATTCCGTGGCGCTTGCCATCGAGGATGTTGCAGCGCCAGTGGATGTTGCCGCTCTCGTACTTCTTGATGTGTATGCCGTCGGGTGGGCCGAACAGCCAATTGAAGAATCCCATAGTGTCAGCCTCTTCTGCGGGGGCGTGTTGCTGGAGGGGGCTCGGGAGGGGTAGCGTCCGATGCTGTTCGTTGTTGTAGAGTCGGGCGCTGAACTCGAAGCCAGACTCTTGACTTCCCGCCTATCGAGGTGCGGTTCGGGTTGAGCCGGGGGGTATTAGGCTTTGAGGGATACACTCCCAAAGGCCGCTAGTCGCTGCGAGTTACTCGCTGGCGGATCCCAGTGGCGAGGCAATGCGCGTTGACTGGCCATCGACCCTATCCTACCATCTCACTCACGAGTGGGTCCGTGTCACCCCGAGGCACCACTGCCTTGCTGGCAGCGCGGGCGCAGGCATGACGGAGGAGTAGAGGTGGAGCAAGAAGAGCTCATTGCATCGTGTACAACGGTTCTGACGCTTCTGGCGGCTTTCCGAGGTGCGTTCAACAGCGGAGTTCAGGAGGGCGAGTTCTTTCGGAAGCCCTTGTCGGATCTCGTCGACGGTCACAAGGAGGCGCTGGTTCTGCTCGCGACGAACGAGTGTCTCCAGATTGAGAGCGGATTCTTTGCGAGTCCGGACATCGCCAAGATACGGCTCCTGAAGGATGGCTGCAATTCACCACTCCTCGCTCCATTCGTACGACAGTTCGAAAGTGAGTACGGGGGGGCGTGGAGGGGGTGAGCGTACGGTGCAGCGTACGGTGCAGCGTACGGTGCCGCACACCAACCTGCTGATCGACGGGCCGGAAGTGCCGCACGCGAATGCGGTCGCGAACCCGGGGTGCGACCGCCCGGGGCATACGGAGTCAGCCTCCTGTCCGTCGAACGGCCGCCGGAGTACGGAGTCAGGCACACATTCGTCGCTCGACCGAGGAATGGTGCCGCACGAGACTGCGGAAGCTTGCGCGGCAGGGAGTCGGACCACTGTCCATCGACCGTCTGACAAGTGGGCGTACGGTGCGGCGCACGGTGCCGCACACCAACCTGCTGATCGACGGGCCGGAAGTGCCGTACACTGGCTCGCAGTCGGGCATACGGAGTCAGGCCCTTGTTCATCGATTGACCGACGGATCTGGTGCGGCACACTCGCTCGGTCGAGCGACGAAGATGTGCCTGACACCGTATGGCGCGGTGAGGCGCCCGACCAACGCAACGCCGGCCGCCGGGAGGTGACTCCCGGCGGCCGGCGTTCGTGTGGGGAGAAGGAGCTCGCGTGGTTCGCGGGCTCGACCCGCGGTTACTGGAACGACAAGAGCTCCATGTCGAACTTCATGTCGCCGCGGCGGTAGGCCAGCGCGGACGGGATGATGACGGTGAAGCTGTCGCCCACGCGCATCCGCTGGACGATCACGTCCCAGCCCTGGATGGCTTCGCGCGCGCCGACGGTGAAGGAGAAGGGGCGCGTGCCGGGGTCGACCACGGTGCCGTCGGCCTCCATCGCGGTGTAGGCCAGCGTCGCGCGCTTGCCGGTTCCGACGACCGGACCACTGCCGTTCGCGTGGACCTCGAGGATCTGGATCGGGGGGACGCCGGACTGACCGGAGGGAATCGTGTCGCCGGCGGCCCAGTCACCGTCCGCGACCGCGGTGCCGTCGCTCGCGTCCTGGTCCGTCGTCGGCGCGTCGTCGCTCGGCGCTTCGGCCGCCGAGTCGCTCGCGCCGGGGTCCTGGCCCGCGTCGTCGGCGGTGCCGGGGCCGTTCGTGCAGGCGGCGAGGCCGGCGCAGAGCGCGGCGACGCCGACGAGGGAGGTGATACGGGTCGTGTAGGTGGTGGTGCGCATGGGCGGATTGTGGGGCGCGCGCCGGCCGCGATCCAGCGCCGGGCCGGACTCGTGGCTCAGCGCGCGTCCTCGAGGGGGGCCGTGAGCTCGAACGACGCGCCCGACTCGTGGGCGACGCCGCGCTCGGGCAGCTCGCCGCCACGCCGCGCGTCGTACACGTCGACGCCGTTCTCGCCGAGCACCTCGGCCGTCGTGCCGCGGATCTGGAGCGCCGTCCCCGCGTCCACGCCGATGCCGAGCATCGTCGGGTGGTCCTGGACCACGCCGCGCAGTTGCTCGTGGCGGCGGCGCTCGCGGAAGTGCGCGTCGAACACCACGCCCTCGATCAGGCCGAGGCCGCGCGTGTAGCCGGGGTAGAGCATCTCGTTGTTCGACTTCGGATCGCCGCGCACGAGCAGGTCGCCGACCACCTGGCATCCGGCCGAGCTGCCGCCGACCACGCCGCCGCGCTCGAGCACGCGGGCGAGCGCGTCGGCCGCGGCCGTCTCGCCGAAGCGATCCATGAAGCGGAAGGTGCGACCGCCGTCGATCCACACGGCGTCGGCGGCGTCGATCGCCGCGATCAGGTGACGGTCGTGGTTCGCACGGCGGCGCTCGGCGGTATGCACGATGCGCACGCTCGTGCAGCCGAGCTGTTCGAGCTCGTGCGCGGAGTAGGAGCGCGGCGCCGCGTCGTCCTCCATCGTGTTCGCGCTCGGGATGCTGACGATGTTCGCGTCCGGACCGCCAGCGAGCTCGATGAAGCGCTGCCAGGTGGCTTCGCTCACGCCGCCGCCGCCCTGCACGATCAGCGCGCCCTTCGCGACGCGCGGTTCGGCTCGGTCGCGCCACCATTCGGACGCGCCTTCGGCCTCGCGCGCCTGACGGATCCACGCGAGCAGGTCGAACGGATCGCCGAGCGGGTCGCCGAGGTCGCGCGCGGCGCGGCAGGGCAGCACGTGCTCCTCGACCATCTCACCGTTCGCGCGATAGACCGCGAAGCCGATCTTGCCCGCGCCCAAGAGGTCGCCCCAGCGTCCGCCGTGGAACGCGATCGCCGTGCCGTCGGGCATGGCCGCGACGATGCGCGCGGGCGTCTCGCGACCGACCTCGTGATGCGTGTCCTCGTGAGCCGGGTCCTGCGAACCGAACTCGAGGTGCAGACGCGGCGCGAGGCACGGGCGAGCGCTGTCGACGCCCGGTACGCCGGTGAGCGCGACGGCCTGTTCGGCGGCGCCGCCGACCACGGCGCCGCGCTCCATCGCGGCGACGAGCAACGCTCGTAGGAGCGGGCTCGTCAGCGTCCGCTCGTCGAGCGCGCCGAGCCACACGCCGTCGGCCGCGAGCAGGCCCTCGAGGAGGTTCGGATCCTCGAGGTCGATCGCGCTCCGCGTGCGGAACCAGGCCGACGCGTGGGCGCCCTCGTCGCGCCAGTCGATCGCGCGCGCGTCGTCCTTCGAGGGGCTGAGCGTGACGATCGTCGCCGCGCCGCCGCCGGCCAGGTCGACGAAGGCCGAACGCGCGGCCGGCGCGAGCTCGCCCGGTGCGGCGAGGAGCAGCGCGCCCGGGAGCCGGGCGAGTTCGTCGTGCTCGATGGGAGCCTGGGTCGCGCGCGCGTCCGATGCGCGCGTCGCGTCCGTGGTCGAGGCGAGTGGTGGCGTGGCGTGGATCGCTTGCACCGCGAGCGGAACGACCGCGGCAGCCGTGGCGAGGAGGGCGAGCGGCGGGGCGAGGCGCGGGTGCGAGGTCATGGAGCTTTCGTCGTCCTGGGTGCGGGGCGGTGCTTCCGAGGCGCGTGTCACCGAGCTCGGTGTCCCGTGTCGCCCTACTCCGGGGCCGCGCGGGGTTACCGTTCACGAGCGACGAGATTCGACCTCGTCCGACGCACCACGACTCCCAGCGCGACGACCGCGATGCGATCAGCTTCCCCGGCCTTCGCTCCGGACCCCGACGATCCCGAACGCTGGTGCACGACCGCGCCGATCGACGTCGGCCGGTGGCGAGCGATCGACGTCGCGACGGAGGATGGTCCGCCCGGGCCCGAGTTCGTCGCGTGGCTCGAGCACCTCGCTGCGCGGACCGACGCGCTCCACCTGGCCGTGGCGGAGGAGCTGCTCGTGCACTTCGACCGCGAGCACTTCCTCGGGCTCGGCGTCGACGCGTCCGTGCTGCCGGACGAGCGCGCCGAGTCGATGGCCGAGGCGTTCGGTGTCCTGTCGATCGAGGTCGAGGACATGGAGTCGGACGCGTTCGAGCTCGAGCTCGATCTGGCGTGGGACGACGAGCACCTGGTCACCGTCCTCGTCGTCGACGGCGAGGTCGAGTCGGCGAGCTTCGACGGGTGACGCCACCCGCGTCGCGACTCACTCCCCGAGCTCGAGCGCGTCCACCTCGCCGCCGGTGAACATGCGGGAGAGGCGCGAGTCGCCCTTCGCGAAGCGCAGCGGGGTCGTGCCGGCGAAGCGGCGGAACTCAGCGATGAAGTGCGACTGGTCGTAGTAGCCCGTGCGCACGAGCACGTCGTACCAGTCGAGGTGTGGGCGCTCCTCGTGCAGCTTGAGCGCGGCGTTGAAGCGCACGATGCGGCTGTAGGTCTTGGCGCCGGTGCCGAGCAGGTCCCGCGTCCAGCGCTGCACGGTGCGCGGACTGACGCCGGCGGCGGCGGCGAGATCGTCGAGCGAGCGGCGGCCGCCGGTGCGGCGCACTTCGGCGAGCAGCGGTTCGAGGCGCGCGAACGATTGGCGTCGATCGAGCGAGCGTCGCAGCCGCTCGAGCAGGAACGCGTCGAGTCGGTCGACGCGTGCGCGATCGTCGCTCGTCCCCCCAAGGCGTTCGTGCAGCTCGCGCCACTCGGGCGCGGCGTCGTCGCGCACGCTCGTCGAACGGTTCATCGCGAAGGCCGGCGCGAGATCGACGAGGCGTGCGAAGCCCTCGGGCTCGAAGGCGATGCAGAAGCGTTCGAGTCCGGCGCCGAGTCGCACGGCGACGGGTCCGTCCTGCACGCCGAGGAGCGAGAGGCCGAAGCCACAGAAGCGCCGCGCCTCGCCACTGCCGCCGACGAACGCCGTGGCGCCGCTGAAGCCGAACACGAGGTCGACGCCTCCCTGCGGATGGTTCTCGATCGGCGCCGTCGACGCCGCACCCGCCGCCGTCCGCACGGCGTAGTAGAAACGCACGTACGGCGCGAGGCGCGGGTGCGGTCGGTAGCGTTCGAAGCGGATGGACATGGGGCGGGGGACGCGGGCGGCGGGCCGGGCAGCGGTTCGAGGTGTGGTCACGCGCCGCGTGTCGCCTTCTTCCAATATGACGCGCTCGCCGGGGGGTAGGATCGCCACGATCCTGATTCGTTCCAGTCCTCGCGCCACGACCGACATGCGCTCGCTCCTCCGTTCGTTCGCCCTGCCTTCCACGCCCTCCAATACTGCGCTCCGCCCGCGCGGGCGGTCGCCGATCGCCTCACTCGCCCTGGCTCTCGCGACGTTCCTCGGTGCGACCGGCCGCGCCGAGGCCCAGGTCTGTCAGCCCGACCTCGGCAACGGCGGCCCCGGCGACCTCGCGCTGTCGATCTGCGGCGATCCGCTCGACGATCCGACGAACACGGCGACGCTGCTCGTGACCGCCGCGGCACCCGGCGCGCCGGTGTTCGTGGTCGCGGGCTTCGCGGCGAGCCCGACGCCGATCGCGGGCGGCACGCTCGTGCCCGTTCCCTGGACCGAGTTGCTCACGTTCACCGCGGGGCCGAACGGTGGCGTCGGACTTCCGGTGAGCGGCGTCGACGGTCCCCCGACCGAGCTGTTCGTGCAAGCGGTGGCGTTCGACCCGAACACGCTCGCGCTCGAGTTCTCGAACGCGATCGGCGCGCGCTTCGGCGACTGGCCGCTCGTCGTCGAGGACTTCGAAGGGCCGGACGGCGGTCCGTGGCCGGCGCCGTGGTTCGCGCCCGCGCCGTTCGAACTGCAGGGTGCGGTGCTGGACGCCGGGCGCGGCCGCATCGACGGTTGGACCGCACACGTCGGGCGCATGGCGTTGCCAGGCTTCGCCGCGACCGACGTGGACGTCACGATCACGATCGAGTTCGAGGACGTGGACGCGCAGGGCATCGGCGTGTACGCGCGACAGAACGGCGGTTCGTTGCAGGACACGGCGGTGCACGGCCAGGGTTATGCGGTGTTCGTGCAGGGCGGGCACCCCGGTCAGCCGTTCGAGATCGGCCTATGGCGCGAGGTGGACGGCGTCGAGAGCAAGTTCGAGTCGGTGTTCGATCCGCTGGGTGGTGCCGAAGCGAGCGGCGTGCGCTACTGCGTGCGCTTCCAGGTCGAGCAGTTCGACGCCGCGACGACCGCGCTGCGCGCCAAGCTGTGGCCGGAGGGCGCCCCCGAACCGGCCCTGTGGACGATCGAGGACTTCGAGAGCACGCCGGTGCTCCAGAACGTGGCCGGCAGCTTCGCGCTCGACCTCTACGACTACAGCGGGACGGCCTCGGCCTGGTTCGACGACCTGATGGTGGTGGAGCTGTAGGCCCCAGGCGACTCGGGGTGCGGACCGGGTCGCGAGTTCCGCTGCGTGATCGCGCGCGACCTGTCATGATCGGAGGCGGCTCGTGCAACGCGAGCCGACGACCGGCATGGGCTACCGATTCAAGGCGAAGGAGACGATCGCGGACGGCGTGCGCCGCATCGCGAACGAACAGCTGACCAAGGCGCTGGACGAGTTGGACGACCGTCGACTCGGCCCGCACGAGACGATCCACCAGGCGCGCAAGCGCTGCAAGAAGGTCCGCGCGCTGCTGCGGCTCGCGCGCCCGGCGCTCGCGGGCGACACCTACGCGTTCGAGAACGCGTGGTACCGCGACACGGGCCGCGAGATCGCGACGATCCGCGACGCGCAGACGCGCATCGAGACGGTCGACGCGTTGCGCCGCGAGTACGGCAGGCTCGTGTCCGAGGAGGTCTTCGGGCGCGTGCGCAGCGCGCTCGTGGCGCGGCGCGAGGCGCTGCTCGCCGACCGCGTCTCCTTGCAGTGCAGCCTCGACGAGGTGTGCGAACGGCTCGAGGAGGGTCTCCAGCGCGTCGACGACTGGAAGCTCGAGGACGACGGGTTCGAGGCGCTGCGCGGAGGCCTGGTGCAGCGCTACCAGCGCGGCCGCAGCGCGCTGCGGACCGCCTACGACGAGCCGAGCGCCGAGCACCTCCACGAGTGGCGCAAGCGCGTGAAGGACCACCGCTACCACGTGCGCCTGCTCGCGCCCGTGTGGCCGGGTCCGATGCAGGCGCGCCAGCACGAGTTGCACGCACTGTCCGACCTGCTCGGCGAGGACCACGACCTGTTCGTGCTCGAGTCGTTCGCGTCACAGGAGCCGAAGGCGGCCGGTGGCGAGGACGTGGTGCGCGTCGTGCTCGCGCTCGCGCTCGGTCGCCGGATGGAACTGCGCACCGCTGCGCGATCGCTCGGCGCGCGCCTGTTCGCCGAGAAGCCGAAGCGCGTGGCCGATCGCATCGGCGCGTGGTTCGAGACCTGGAAGGCCGAAGCTCCGGAGCGCGCAAAGGTGGTTCACGAGCCGCGCCTCGTCCGGGCGTAGGATCACGCGATGCTTCCCATCCGTTTCGCCGTCGCCGCCACGCTCGTGCTCCCGTCCTCGGGTGCGTTCCAGGACGACTTCGACCGCACCGAGGTGCACGGCTACCTCCAGGTGAACGTGGCCGGCGCGCCCGAGCGGTTCGGCGGCGGCTTCTCGATGCACGTGGCCGCGTGGCCGATGCTCGAACGCCATCCCGGCCCGCACTTCCAGTCGGGGCTGTTCAGCACCTGGATGTTCCCGCGCGAGGTCGAGCCGGAGCCCGAGGACTGGTTCTACACCGACATCGAGGGCGGGCTCGGGTGGTGGCGCGACACGCGCTTTCCGACCGAGACGCCCAAGTTCATCATGGGCGGCGTCGCGCACAACTTCAGCGCGTGGGCCAACGGGCCCGGCGCGGGCAAGGGGCGCGACTGGGACGAGCCGGCCGGCAAGTACGGCGTCGCGCAGCTGAGCCCGTGGGTGCTGTGGCCGCCGGACGGGCTGAACCTCGCGCAGGGTACGAACGGCGAGCTGTTCGGATACGGCTACCTGCCGCTGCCCTTGACCGAGGCGAAGGACACGACCGCGGGGCGCGACGTTCCGACGGGCGACCGCTCGTGGACGCTCTTCCTCGACGCCGCGAACTTCAAGGGACCGGTCGCGTTCTTCACGCCGTTCTTCTTCTCGCGCGCCTCGATCGAACGGCCCGACCTGGCCGGTCGCTTCCTCGACAGCCGGCCGTCGGACTCCTCGCGACCGATCTCGATGGAGACGCAGCACATCCCCGCGGCGATCGCGACCGACGCGAACGGCACGGACTGGGCGCGCATCGCGCGCTCGCGCTTCCCGATCGACGCGGACGGCGAATCGCTCGCGGTGCATCGGATGATCACCTTCACCGACGCGGCGCTGTGGGACGCGGCCGAAACGTGGTTCGCGGGCGGCGACGCGCCGAGCGGGCGCATCGACGCGTCCGCGCACGGTCACGTGCATCGCATGGACGACGTGGATCGCTTCGGGTGGGGGATCCAGCCGCCGCACGACCGCGAGGCCGACGCGGTCCCGTTCGCGATCGACGGGCTCGTCGATCCGGTCGCGCTCGACGCGGGGAGCTTCGGCTACCGGTGGAGCGCGGCCGCGCGCGAACGGGCGCGGGGCGGCCTCGTGACGCTGCCGGAGTACTGGCGCTTCGAGGAGCGCGACGGTCGCGGGGCCTGGTCGCCGGTCGCGGCCGAGGCCGTTCCGGTGAAGGCAGCGCTCGAGCGCGCGCCGATGGTCGACGCCTACGAGGCCCCGCCCGAGCCCTACGTCACGCCGACGGACGGCTGCTGGGCGGAGCCCGGTCCGGTCGCGGGACCGTTCGAGGCGGAGCTGGGCGACGGCAGCGTCGTCACCTACGCCTGGTACCGATTCGCCGATCAGCCGGCGCTCCTGAACGCCGACCTCTCGGGCGCCGAACGCGAGGAGCTGCAGCGCCGCGTCGAGCTGATCCACCGCGCGTGGACCGTGGACCGTCAGTACCTCCCGCCGCCCGAGCGCGGGACGCTCGCGTCGATCGACCCCGCGCTGATCGTCGAGCCGCCCGAGGGCCTCGAGGTCGGCTTCGTGCCGATCGTCACGCGGCAGGCGCTGGGCGACGACTAGGTGGCAGCTCCATCGCGATCCCGAGGCACCGAAGGCGCGCGACGGACGTGAGCGGTCGCCGCGCCGTGGTCGGCGTCAGACCTTGCGCTGCAGGCTGCCGTCCTCGCTCGCGGTGAAGCCGCGCTTCGTGAACCACGCGGTCGTCGCGTCGTGGTCGGGGTGGGTCGGGCGCACGATGTTGTAGAGGCGGTTGAGGCCGCGGGTCTTGGCCTCCTTCTCGAGCTGCTGCAGGACGAAACTGCCGACGCCGGCGTTGCGCGCGCTCGGATCGACGGCGAGCGTGATCTCCGCGTCGCCCCAGACCGCGTCGAGCCAGCCGTACGCGATCGGTTCACCGTCCTTCTCGACGCGCCACCAGGCGCCCGGGAGGGCGTCGCCCTCGTCGAGCTCGCCGAAGCGGCTGTCGAACGTGCCGGCCGGCGCGTCGCCGACCACCTTCTGCTTGGGCCCGTCCCACCGGGCCGGATTCTCGGGAGTCCAGGTCAGCTGCATGGCGCCAAGGATCGCGCCGGATCGCCGTTCGATCAAGTGGCACGGGGTCGGCGCGCCGCCGCGCGGGTCAGCGGCGGCGTGCTACCGTTCGCGGCCCATGCGCCTACGCGCGACGACGCGAGCGACTGCGACTCGGTCGCAGCCGTCGGGCGCGATCGCCAACTTCGACCATGACGCACGACGAAGCGACCGCCGCCGACGCCGCGTACGAACGCCTGTTCCTCGAGGTCTTCGAGCACCTGCCGCGGCAGGGGCCTGGCCATCGCCCGGCGGTCGAACGCGCGCTCGCCGCCTGCGCCGGTCTGCCCGACGCGCCGAGGATCCTCGACCTGGGCTGCGGCAGCGGGGCACAGACCTTCGACCTGCTCGCGCTCACGAACGGCGAGGTCCTCGCTGTCGACGCGCACGCGCCGCTCGTCGAGCGCCTGCGCGAACGCGCGGGCGAGCTCGGCGTCGAGGACCGCGTCGAGGCCGTGGTCGCGGACATGACGACGGTTCCGCTCGAGCGCGGTGGCTTCGACCTGGTGTGGTCGGAGGGCGCGCTCTACTCGATCGGGCTCGACGCAGCACTGCCGATCGCGCACGCCGCGTTGCGTTCGCGGGGTTGGCTCGCGTTCACCGAAGCGGTCTGGCTCACGCCCCATCCGCCCGAGGCCGTGCGCGCCGCCTTCGCCGACTACCCGGGGATGGGCACCGTCGCGGACGCGCGGGCGGCGGTCGTCCGGCACGGCTTCGAGCCGGTGGCCGACTTCCTCCTGCCGGAAGCGGCCTGGTGGGACGACTTCTACACGCCGCTCCTGGCGCGCGTGGCCGAGCTGCGTGAGCGCGACGCGGACGACGCGGACGCGCTCGTCGCCCTCGATCGCATCGCCGACGAAGCGCGCCTGCGCCGCGACCACAGCGACACCTTCGGGTACGCGTTCCTGGTCGCGCGGCGCATGCCGTGACGCGAAAGGCAGCCACGGAGTCCGGCGCGACGATGCGCGCGGTCGTCGCGAGGCGCTACGGACCGCCCGAGGTCCTCGCGATCGAGCGCGTTCCGCGCCCCGTGCCGCGCGCGGGCGAGGTGCTCGTGCGCGTCGCGCGGACGAGCGTCTCGGCGGGGGACTGCGAGGTGCGGCGCTTCGACTTCGGCGCGCCGTACTGGCTCCTGTTGCGGCTCGCACTCGGTGTCCTGCGTCCGCGGCGAGGGATCTGGGGACAGGAGTTCGCGGGCGAGATCGAAGCCTTGGGCGACGGGGTGGGCGACCCTACGGAGGCCGGCGCTTCGGAGGCCGGTGTCGAGGGGTGGACGGTCGGCGACCGGGTCTTCGGCCCGACCGACGCGCTCAACGGCACCTGGGCCGAGTTCGTGCGCCTCCCGGCCGACGGCCCCTTCGCGCGCGTGCCCGACGGACTCGACCTCGACCGCGCGGCGTGCCTCTCGATGGGCGGGCTGAACGCGCTCGCGTTCCTCCGGCGCGCGGCGGTCGGCGAAGGGGACACGCTGCTCGTCAACGGCGCGGGCGGGAGCATCGGGACGGCGCTCGTGCCGCTCGCGCGGTCGCGAGGCGTGCGCGTCGTCGCGGTCGATCGCGCCGAGAAGCTGGACCTCGTGCGCGAGCTCGGCGCCGAGCGCGTCCTCGACTTCGCGCGCGAGGATCCCTTCGCCGAGCGCGAGCGGTACGACGCGATCGTGGACGTGCCGGCGAAGGCACCGTTCTTTCGCGCCCTGCGCAGCCTCGTGCGCGGTGGTCGCCTCGTGCTGACCTATCCGCGCTTCGCGCACCTCGTGCTCGTGCCGATCGCGCGCCTGTTCACGGGCCGCCGCGCGCGCGTCGCCGTCGCGGGCGAGAGTCGCGCCGCCCTCGAGCGCCTCGCCGCGCTCGCCCTCGACGGCACGCTCCCGCTGCCTATCGACCGTACCGTCGATCTCGAGGAGATCGTCGCAGCGAATCGCTTCGTCGAGTCGGGCGTCAAGGCGGGGAACCTCGTCGTGCGGGTCGGTGGCGCGGACGCCCCGGTCGATGGGAACGCGGCGGACGACGAGCGCGGCCGGGGCTGACCGCGCGGCGACCGTGGACGACGCTGCGATTCTCTCGCGAATCCGGCGACGATCGCGGCCGCGGCGGTCTCCAGGGAGGCGAGGATCGAGACCGTGACCGACGCCGCCCACCGCATCGACGAGCTGCTCGCCCACGCGAGCTGGCTCGAAGCCCTCGCCCGCCGCCTGGTCGGCGACACGGGTGCGGACGACCTCGTGCAAGAGGTCTGGCTGCAGGCCGCGCGCCGTCCGCCGCGGGACCTGCGCTCGCCGCGCGGATGGCTCGCGTCGGCGCTGCGTTCGGCGCACCGCCGGCGCCTCGAGCGCGCCGCGGCCCGTCGTCAGCGCGAGCGGGAGAGCGCTCGCGACGAGGCGTTGCCGTCGGCGGACGAGCTTGTCGGACGCGCGGAGGCGCAGCGCGTGCTCGTGGAGCTCGTGCTGGCGCTGCCCGCGTCCGAACGCGACGCGGTGCTGCTGCACCACTTCGATGGGCTGTCGGCCGCCGAGATCGCGCGTCGATCGGGCGAACCGGACTCGACGGTGCGCAACCGCCTGGCGCGCGCCGTCGAGCGACTGCGCGAGCGGCTCGACGCGCGCTCGGGGGGGCGCGAACGCTGGCTGCCCGGCGTCGCGCTGCTCGCGAGCCCTCGCGCGGTCGACGCCGCGACCTCGACCCTTGCCCCGGTCGCCGCCGGATCGTCCGGCGCGCCAACGACCGCCGTCCCCGTCACCTTCGCCGCGAGCGTCGTCATGGCCAAGTCCCTCCTCGTCGTCGTCTGCATCGCCGCGCTCGCGTGGTTCGGCAGCGTTCTCCTGTCCGACGGTGATCCGCCGCCGCGCGCCGAGATCGAGACCGCGGCCGACCACGACGACCCCGAACTCGCGCGCGCGCCGGTGTCGTCCAGCGACGCCACGCGTCGGGAGATGGACATGCTGAACGCCATCGTCTACCTCGGCGAGGACGGAGAGGTCGAGGTCGCGCCGCCCGCCGGAGCCGCCGATGACGCGATCGACGCGCGCGGTGCCGTGGTGCTCGGTCGCGTCGTCGATCCCGACGGCGCGCCCGTGGCCGGCGCGCGAGTCTTCGAAGGGTCGCTCCAGGAGATCGCGCTCGCCGCGCGCGACGACGAACGCGACGACCGTCCTTCGGTGACCACCGACGAGGCGGGCGCCTTCGAGTTCGCGTTCGAGGAAGGCACGGGCGCCGCAGATGGTGCGAGCGCTGTGCCCGAGCGCGGTGTCGTGCTCGTCGCGCGCGCCGAGGGCTTCGCGCCGAGCGCGGAATTCGAACTCGTCCTCGAAGGCGACGCCCGGGTCGAGGTCGAGCCGCTCGTGCTGCGCGTCGGCGCGCGCGTCGACGGGATCGTGCACGGGCTCGACGATCTGCCAGTGGCGGGGCGCTCCGTGCAGATCACGAGCCCGGACCTTGGCGAATTCCACGAGCTCTTCTCGGACGCGGACGGCCGCTTCGCGATGGACGGACTCACGCCGGGCCCGTGGCGTGCCGCGACCTTCCCGAGCGACGCGGAACTCGAGCGCGTGGGCGAACCGACCGGTCACGCCAACGCCTTCGCGCACCTGCACCAGGTCGAGTTCCGACTCGACGACGGCGGCGTGGAGGAGCTCGTGCTCGGCCTGCCCGCGCCGGACTCGCCGCGCGTCACCGGGACGGTCACGCTGGACGGCGTGCCGCAGCCGGGCTTCATGCAGTGGTACCCGGTCGCGAACCCGTCGTCGAAGCAGATGGTGCGCGTCGGCGACGACGGAGCGTTCGAGATCGACCTGCCCGAACCGGGGCTCTGGGTCGCACACGCGAACGCGTTCGGGCGCGCGGCACGCGGACTGCTGACGACGATCGATCTGGGGCCGGGCGAGGTGCGCGAACTCGACCTCGTCCTGTCCGGTGCGCGCGTGACGGGCCGCGTGGTCGACGCGCTCGGCGCGCCGGTCGACGACCTGTTGGTGGAGCTCGTCACCGTGTCGGGCGCGCCGCAGCGTCCGATGCCGACGATGGGCGGTGGCGTGCAGCGCACGGACGAGGACGGCGCGTTCGCGTTCGACCTGCTGCCGGCCGGGAGCTATGCGGTCGCGGTCCTCGGCAGCGAACCGGACGACGCGCGCGCGTTCGCGGCGACGGCCGGTGCACCGTTCGAGGTCGACGGCGAGGGCGAGACCGTCGCGCCGGACACGGTCGTCGCCGCGGGGCGCGACCTCGAGCTGATCGCGCTCGACACCGCGGGGCGCCCGGTGTCCGGCGCGAGCGTCTGGCTGCACGCCGCGAACGGCCTCCCGCTGTCGCCGGGTTGTGTCGTGCGCACGGACGAGGACGGTCGCGCGACGACGCACGCGCTCGATGCGGGCGCGGCGTTCGTCACGGTCACGGCCGGAGCCGGCGCGAGCGCGACGGTGCTCGCGCGCACGGTGGCGGAGGGCGGCGACGCGCTCGAGCTCGTGCTGCAGCCGACGCCGTGGCTCGCGATCGGCGTCGAGGACGGCGTCGTCGACCCGACGCGCGACGCGCTCTCGATCGTCGGACCGAACGGCTGCGAGTGGGCGGGGCTCTACGACGTGCGTCGACTCTTCGAAGCGCGACCCGAGCGCGAGCGCTCGGACGAGCCGCTCTTCGCTCCGCTGCCGGCGGGGCGGTACACGGTCACGGTCGTGACGCAGGACGGTGAACGGCTCGAGGGAGAGGTCGACGTCGCCGCGACGGGAGAGCGTTTGGTGCGCGTGCTGGTTGCGAAGGGCGGGGAGACCGATCGCTGACGGGCGGCTACCATCGGGCCGCGCCCACCCGGGCGCAGCTTCGATCCCTCCCCGACGCCGCCGGAGCGGCACCCTCCACATGGCGAAGTACCACACCTTCGAGCCCGGCGAGTTCTGCTGGGTCGACTTCGTCGCGCACGACATGGACGCGGCCGTTCGTTTCTACGGCGAGCTCTTCGACTGGAAGGCGGAGATCCAGGACACGCACGGCGGTCCGCCGTACGCGATGTTCATGAACGGCGACGCGGTCGTCGGCGGCATCGGTCAGATGGCCGACGAGATGAAGTCCATGGGCCTGCCCGCCGTGTGGAACAGCTACGTGGGGACCGAGGACTGCGCGGCGACCGAGGCCAAGGCGCGCGAGCTGGGCGCGACCGTCACCGTCCCGACGATGGAGGTGCCGGGCTTCGGCAAGCTCGCGTTCCTCATGGACAAGGAGGGCGCGTCGTTCGCGTGCTGGCAGTCGACCACCGACGACGGCGCGCCGTTCATGAAGGGCGAGCACGGTTCGCTCTCGTGGAACGAGCTCATGAACCGCGACGCGGCCGGCGCGCGCGACTTCTACGCGAAGCTCTTCGGGTGGGACTTCGTGACGATGCCCATGGAGGGAATGGAGTACCACATGGCCAAGGTCGGCGACCTTCAGGCCGGCGGCATGATGGAGATGCACGGCGACCAGTTCGAGAACGTGCCGCCGCACTGGCTCGTCTACTTCCAGACCGACGACATCGAGGCGACGGTCGCGAAGATCACCGAACTGGGCGGCGGGGTGATGGTTCCGCCGACCGAGATCCAGGTCGGCCGCTTCAGCGTCGTCGCCGACTCGCAGGGCGGCGCGTTCGGGCTGATGCAGCCGAAGGCGGGCGCCGACTGCTGAGTCGGTGGAGGAGTCCTACTACGCGCCGCCGAGCTCCGAGCCCGGCGGCGCCGTCACGAGCGTCGAATCGCCCGACGAACGGCCCGGTGCCGTCGTCGCGGCGTCGATCGTGTTGTTCGTGATCGGCCTGTTCGGGCTCGTGCTGGTGCTCGACCAAGCCGCGAAGGGCGCGGTCCGGCCGAACGTCCAGGCGCTCGGGCTCGTGAGCTGGTTCGGCGTCCTGCGCGGCAAGCGCTGGGGGCGGATCCTCGGGCTCGTGCAGGTATGGCTCGGCTACCTGCTCGTCTTCACGCTGGCGCTCTCGCTGTTCAAGATCCCGCTCGACCAGCAGGTGCGCGTCCTCGGTCAGGAGGCGAGCGGCGGCCTCGCGCTCGCCCTGGGCAGCGCGGCCGTCGCCGTCTTCGCTGCGCTCTTCGCGCTCGTCCACTTCGGGCTGAGCAGCAAGCACTCCAAGGACTGGTTCCACCACATGTACTGGCGCCGGCCGTCGCGCTGACGCCGAGGCACCGCGGATCCAGCCGTCGACGAACGCGCCCCGCCCCGAGTGAGCTCGGAGCGGGGCGCGTGGCGCACGGGCGCGGCGCGAGGCCGCGCGGCATCGTGCTCAGTCGCCGGTCGTCGGAGCGCTCGCCTCGCGGGGCTCCGCGGCGCGCTGGTAGGCGACGTACACGAAGCCCACGCCGGACTGCTCGACGATGGAGTCGCGTTCGCGGTACATCGCGTCGAAGGCTTCGCCCGCCTCGTCGCTCATCATGTCGTCGGCGTACTCGTTCACGAGCGCGTCCAGGCGCTCCTGCCAATCGGCGAGCTTCGCGCGGACCTCGTCCTCGGTGAGCCCTTCGGCCGGATACGTGACGTAGGAGCTGTCGCCCATGACGAGGTCGAACAGGCCGTCGCCGTTCAGGTCCTCGACCCAGACGCGGACGTTGCCCTGCGGACGCGTGATGTGCTCCTCGCCGAGGACCACCTCGTCGTAGGCGACGGCGGGCGTGTACGAGAACAGGTCGCGCGCCTCGGTCCAGACGTGCTCGCCGTCCGCGCCGACGTTCATGAAGAGGTGGACGCCGTGGCCGGAGCCCGAGAGCAGGTCCAGGTCGCCGTCGCCGTCCCAGTCCACGAAGACCGGGTCGCTGTGGTGCCCGACGGTGAGTTGTTCGCCGTCGGCGGTGGTGAGCGGCGTGCCGTTCGGCTCGAACTCGCCGTCGCCGAGTCCTTCGAACAGGTAGAACGTGCCTTCGAAGTTGCCGGCGACGATGTCGAGGTCGCCGTCCCCGTCGTAGTCGATCGCGGTCGGCCGCGTGCAGATCGAGCGTACGACCGCGTTCATGTCGTCGCGCTCCGACTCGGGGATCCGGACGACGAGCGCCTTGCCGTCGGTGCCGTTCAGCGCCGTGGCCTTCGCGAAGGTGCCGTCGGCCTTGCCCTTCAGGACCCAGAAGAGCCCCGTCATGTGCTCGTAGCCGCCGTCCTCGTGATACGAGCCGGAGAGGATGTCGATGTGACCGTCAGCGTCGATGTCCACGAACTGTGGAGTGGACGAGGTGCATCACCAGACGCCGGGGACCTTGGCGACCTCGCCGTCGGCCTTCAGCCAGTCACCTTCGCCGAAGGTGCCGTCGCCCTTGCCGGGGTACACCATCATCTTTCCGTCCCGGAACTGGCCGACGACCATGTCGCGATGGCCGTCGCCGTCGAGGTCGTGGAACGCGGGGGCGGCGTAGCCCGGCGCTTCGGTGCGGACGATCGAGCCGCCCGCCGTGAGGCGCACCGGCTCGGCGAACGAGATGCGCGAGGCCGTGTCGGGGATCGACACGGGCACGGGCGGAGCCGGAGCGACCGCCGCCATCGCGATGAAGAGGTTGAACATGTGCGTGTCCTGCCTGGCCCGTCGCCGGGCCGTCGTGGAGGGAAGGGCCGCCGCACCACGCGAACGGCCGACCGACCCCGTACGGGGCCGATCGGCCGATGGTAGTCCGCGGGCACGATCCGCGGCGTGTACCGGCGCTCCGAGGGGCCATCAGCGGCGCCGATGACGGCGCAGCGCCCCGTTCAGGGCGTGTTGGCCGCGCCGGGCGTGGTCGTCGACGAGAACGAGAAGTCCGCGCCGTTGTCGTCGGTGTCCACGCCGCCGGGCTGACGACCGATCGATCCGCTCGTCCCGCCGCTGTCCGCCGGGCCCGCGGAGCCCTCACCGACGCCCGCCATCGTGCCCTCGTACGCGAGGCCGTCGAGCACCGTCGCGCCGTCCTTCAGCACCATGCCGTCGGGCGCGCCGTTCTGGACGTTGTTGTCGGGGTCGAACAGGCTCATGGTCAGCGCGCCCGGCGCGACGCTCCCGAGCATCGACGCGGTCCCGATGACGAGGTACTGGCCCGGGGCGAGCGACGCGCCGGCCGTCGAGAGCGCGTAGGTGTCGTACAGCGAGCCGTTCGAGCCGTTGTAGAGCTCGAGCGTGACGCTCGACAGGTCCACGGCCGAGCCGCCCGCGTTGTAGATCTCGACGAACTCGCTCGTGTCCGAGCCGGGCTGGTCGTAGTCGACCTCGTTGATGACGAGCTGGCCGGGCGAGCCGCCGAGTTCGAGGTCGAGGCCGATCGGGTTGCTCACGTCGAGCGCCAGCGTCGTCCCGGGAATGTCGAAGACGATGTACGCGTGGTCGAGCTGCGTCCCGGCCAGGAAGGTGTACGCGCCCGCGGGGAAGGGGAGCTTGGCCGTCGCGCTGCCGTTGGCGTCCAGGAAACCGAGCGAGTCGAGGATGATGACGTTCGGGTTCTGGACCGTCTGGAGCAGGTACGCGTCGAAGTTGAGCGGGACCTGGATCCCCGCCGCGGTCCCCGGCGTGGTGCCTGACGCGGATCCGAGCAGGAAGTAGAGCTTGCCCGCGAAGGCCGGGCCGGCCTGGAGGTCGAAGGTGGCCGCGCCGCCGTTCGTCAGGTCCATCGTCGTGGGGCTGACGGTCAGCTGGGGCGACAGCGTCTGCCCCTGGTAGATCACGCCGACCCACTCGGGGTGGTCGACGAACGGATTGCGATTGCCCTGGTAGCCGAAGACGGTGTCGTTGCGATCCATCTCGAACTGGTCGACCGGATCGTCGGCGTGCCACTGGAGCAGCGTCGACAGCATCCCCATGTAGGCGACCGACGCGTTTCCGCCGAGGCTGGCGCTGATGAGCCCCTGGTCGTCCGTGAGGATCAGGTCGGGTTCGTTCGCGCCGGTGACGCCGTGCGTGCCGCCCTCGTAGCGCAGGTCCATGTAGAGCATCGCGCGCGCGATGTCACCGCGGCGTCCGCTCCAGACCTCGAAGGTGGCCGTGCTGCCCGAGCCGGTCGTCCAGTTCGAGTTGCCCGGGTAGACACCGGAGCCGCCGCCCTGACCGCCGTTCGGCACCGTGACGAGCTCGGTGCACCCGGACGAACACGCGCGGAACGGCGAGTTGTCGCGGAAGCCGTTGTAGCCGATGTCGCAGAGCCGCAGCGCGTGGCAATCGGTGTACGGGTAGTTGCTGCCGTTGTCCGTGGGGAAGCCGTAGCTGTTCGGCCAGACGTGCTCGCGGTTGTAGTTCGCGCCGCCGCCGCCCTGCTTCGGGTAGCTCGCGTTCTTGTACACGTCCAGGATCCGCGAGCCGTTCGACGGGTCGGTCTGGGCGTCCTCGAGGATGTCCCAGGTGTCCGTGCCGCCCGAGGTGTACGGGAAGCGCGTGTGATCGTCGATGACCGCGTGCAGCGAGGCGCGCAGCGCGGCGGCGTTGCTGGTGTCGACCGTGTCGTAGTAGCCGGCCGGCGCCTGGGCGAGGGCGCCCGGAGCGAGGACTGCGGCGAGGCCGCCCGCGAGGAGCGGGGCGAGGAGCGGGCCCAGGAGGGCGGCGGCGGACCGGAACGGGAGAGGGGAGGGGCGCATCGGGAAAGATTAGCAGGGGCGAGCGCGGTGGCGAGGCGCGCCCCGCCCGCGCCCTCACCGCTGCCGTCGGCGTCGCGGTAACCTGCCGCCCAGCAACGAACGCGGGAGGTGCGGCATGTGGATGGATCGAGAGAGTGTGGAGCGAGCGGTGCGGATCCAGCGCACCGGGTACCGCTTCTTGAAGTGGCTCGAGTCGGCGCTGGAGCGGGGCTTCGTCGAGCCGGAGGCGGCCGCCGGCTACGCGGCGGAAGGCGCGGCGGCCCGCGAGTGGATCGAGCGCCATTGGGCGAACCTGCCGCCCGAGGCGCGTCCCGAGCGCGACGAGGTCGAGGACTTCGCGAACTACTTCACGACCTACGTCGACGGGAGCTTCACGCTCGACGCGGACCCTGGCGAGGTCCTCTTCTCGGACCACTGCAACTGCCCGTTCTGTTCGTGGATGGTGCGGCGCAAGCACCTGCGTCCGGCTCGGACGCTCTCCGGTGACAAGAAGCGCGCGCGCACCATGCAGGGCAACTACGTCGCGCAGCTCGCGCTCGATCTGGGGCTCGAGTGCGACGCGTCGCTCGTCGAGGCGCTGTGCGGTCGTTCGGATCTCCGCGCCGCGATCGGTCTGGCGACCTACGCGGCGGACCTGCAGCGGCGCATGCGCGGCTTCAACGAAGGTGCGGCTGCCCTCGTGCTGTGGCGGACCTTCGCCTGGGACGAGCACGGGTCGCCCAAGCGCAACTTCGAACTGACGGCCGACGAGGCCTGGGCGGCGCAGGACGCCATCGCTCGTGAACTGAAGGCCTCGTGCGGGGCGACGCCGTGACCGAAGCCGAGTTCTGGCAGCTCGTCGACCGCCACGTCCGCATCGTCGACGGTGCGGTCGACTGCGAGAAGCTCGTCGCGCGACTGGCGCAGCGCGACCCGCGCGAGATCGCGCGCTTCGGTCGGTGGTTCGACGCGTTCCACGCGGGTGCGTACCGCTTCGAGCTGTGGGGCGCGGCCTACGCGATGTGCGGTGGGTGCAGCGACGACGGGTTCGCCGACTTCCGCGCTTGGCTGATCGCGCACGGCGAGCGCACCTACCGCCGCGTCCTCGCGCAGCCCGACCTGCTCGTCGAGATCGCGGACGCGTCGTGCGACGGCGAGTCGTTCCTCTACGCCGCGAGCAAGGCCTTCGAGCGGGCGACGGACGGCGGCGAACGACCGCGCGAGAGCTTCGACCACGACGCGACGCTCGGCCCGGACTTCGACTTCGACGACGAGGTCGAGATGGCGCGGCGCTATCCGCGTCTGGTCGCCTGGGCCGACGCGCGCTGGCGGGCGGAACGCGCTGCGCGTGAAGCGCGCGAGGCTGGGGACCGCGCCGGCGAACGACTGCGTCCGTGGTGGAAGCTGTGGTGACGGGAGTGCCGGTGCACCTCGAGCACCGGGACCCGCGCGTCGCGCGCGACATCGAGTGCGTCCTGCACGCGGCCTACGCCGTCGAGGCCGAGCTGCTCGAGCTGTCCGACTTCGCGCCGCTCACGCGCGGAGCGGACGAAGTGGCGCGATCGCGTTCGCGTTTCGTCGGACTGTTCGACGCGGACGAGCTCGTCGCCGTGGTCGAGCTCGAGCCCGCGGTCGGAAACCGCGTCGTCGTCGCCGCCCTCGCGGTCCATCCGCTGCGGCATCGACAGGGTCTCGGTCGACGGCTCGTCGAGTGGGCGATCGCCGACGCGCGGACCTTCCTGCGCGTCGCGACCGCGCGCCGCAACCTGCCGGCGCTCGAGCTGTACCGACGCCTCGGCTTCGTCGAGGTCGAGTCGTGGTCCACGACCTGCGGGCTGGCGATGGTGACGCTCGAACGCGATCCCGCCTGACGCGCGCCGCGGCTGTTCGTCCTGCTCGCGCGCCGCGGTCCGCGGGCCGTCGTGTTCCGGCGGGGCCCGTCGAAGCGAGTGGCGACCTACCTGTGGACGCGCGACGACGACGCGATCGAGCTGGGTTCAGTGGCTCGAGGGCCGCATCGACGAGAAGCGCGGCGCCGGTCGCCCGGCCTACGCGGAGGAGCATGCGATCGTCCGGGCCGACGGGCGCATCGACCATCGGGCGGACTGGAAGTGGGCCGAGTTCGACGGTCGTCGCCTGCTGTGGGCAGCGGGCGGCGCCCTCTTCGCCGCGCGCTACGACGCGCAAGGGGTGGAGGAGCCCCGGCGCGTCTTCGACTTCAACGGCACGACCTTCGAGCGGGGCGTCGCGCCGTACTGTCGCGCCGTACTGAGGCGCGCGCCGCACCGACTCGAGCGCCGCACCGACTCGAGCGCAGGCTCTCGCCGGTCGGGCGTCGAACGGCGTGTCGCGCCCCATCCGGCGACGGGCTCCGCGTGCACCCTTCAGCGTCGGCACGGGGTGGTGGGGCTTCGTGCGTAAGGGTCGGCCCATGCGTCGCGGTTCGGCCGCGAGCGATCGACTCCGCGCGGCGGCGCGTGCGATCACCCTCGCACCGAGCGACCCTCGCGTCGCGAAACAGCCATGCAGAACCACATCCACGACGACGTCGAACTCAGCCAGGAGTCGAAACCCGAGACGGACGCGCCAGAACGAGGCCGCGTCGATCCCGTCCCCGCGAACGATGCGCCGCCGCAGGAGATGCGAACGGCCGAGACGCTGCTCGCGTCGTTCGTCCTGACCGTGTTGGGCGGCGGCCTGTTGATCTGGGGTGGCTCGGCGCTGTTCGTCGAGCCCGCGTCGGACGCCGCCGCACGCGACCCGCTGCTCCCGCTCCTGTTCGGCACGCTGAGCCTCGCCCTCGGCGTCGTCTGGATGGGCGCGGCCTTCCAGAAGCGCGGCAACGCGGCTTGACCGACCTTCGGCGTCGCGTTCGGCGCCGGAGGTGACGCTTCGTGGACGCGAGCGACCGAGCTCGACGGCGCCATCCGGGTCGGCGGCGCTCCGGTCGCGTCGATCTCGCCAACGCACGCGCCGAAGGCGTGCTCGAGCTCAGCAGCGCGAGGAACGACCCGTCGCGGACCGTAGAAGCTCTGGGTCGTCCATCGACGCGAACCACGGCGTCGCGCGATGGACGGCGCGACGGATCGACGCGTGAGTCGCGTCTCGCCGGTTCGATGCTCCGCGCCAGCGTGCAGTGAGAAGCAGTGAGAACGGGTCGGAGCGAGCGGATCGGAGCGAGCGGCTCGATGCGGCGCCGATCAGGCGCTGATCGCGGGTCGCGCTCCGGGCAGGAGATCGACGCGCCCACCGGCGAGCGCGAAGCGACCCGGACCGGCGAGCGCGATCGCGACCGCGAGCACCGCGAGGGTGAGCGGATACTCCATCCCGCCCTGGGTCGCGTCGAAGCCGCTGTGCGCCGTGAATGCGCCGACGAGCATCGTGAACGCGAGCGGCACCGAGAGGGTGCGCGCGAACAGGCCCGTGATCAGGGCGATGCCACCGACGAACTCGGTGCCGCCGGCGAGGACCGCGGAGACGGTGGGCAGCGGCAGGCCGATGCTCTCCATCCAGCCGGCGGTGCCGGAGATTCCGTAGCCGCCGAAGAGGCCGAACAGCTTCTGCGCGCCGTGGAAGACGAAGACCGCGCCGGCCATGAGGCGGACGAGGAGGAGGGCGAGGTCGGTGCGGGTCGTGGAGGTGGTGGACATGGCGGCTCGCGTGGCTGTGCTTGTTGCAACGAGGAATGGGGCGTGGGCAGTCGACCGGGGTGCCGAGCGCCGCGGGGCGAACCATCGGTTGGCGCGATGTCTGTTGCAACAAGGAATGGCGGGGCTGGTGCGCGAGGAATGAGGGTCAGCGCTCGGGCTGGGGCTCTCCGGGCCGCTCAGGACCGCCCTAGCGACCCTCGGCGAGCACCGCGGCGTACGCCCGCGCCAGGTCGCGGTCGAAGGGGGATTCGCTCGAGCGCCAGCGAATCAGCAGGTCGGCACCGAGCCCCCAGGCGGCCAGGGCCCGCGCCGCCTCGCGCCGGACGAGGTGGGCGGGGTCGGTGGTGGCGCCGGTCAGAGCCGCCGCGAGTGCCCCGAGCCGATCCTGATGGCGCTCGGCCTCCCGTGCGGCGATCACGGCGGACGCGGCCGCGGCATTGGCGCGCACCCACCGGTCCTCGTCGGTCAGCCCGTCGAGGACGAGGTCGAGCGGGGCGGGCGCGGACTCGGCGCCCTGCTGTCCGACGTTGCGCATCACAGCGGCGCGCGCTTCCGCATCGCCCTCACGGAAGACGGGGAGCAGGAGCTCCTCGAGCTGCGTGGCGAATCGATCGTCGGGCAGTGGGCCGTGCCAGTCGCCGCCGTCGAGGGTGAAACAGTGCCTCAGGTCGCCACCCGAGTAGAGCTTCGGGTGCTCGTAGAAGAACCGGTCGTAGGGCTGCGGGAAGGGTTCTGGCATCGCGCCCGGATTGCGTCCGAGCAGAGAGCCGACGCCGATCAACTCGATCCTGGGCGCGACGGTGACGCCGCGACGGGTCCAGTCGACGAGGCTCATGGCGTCGCGCTTTGCGGAGACCGTGAACGACTCGACGACGCGTCGCGTGCGCGGGTCGAAGCGTCCGAACATCGCTTCGCCGTTCCTGCGCGGATCGTCGATCGTGGAGGTGCTGCTGATGATGCCTGCCCTTGGCTGACGGGCCGGCGCGGTGAGGAGGTCGGCCACCTCGAGCTCGATCCGCTCTCGCAGTCGCAGATGCGCCGCGCCGGTCACCGGTCCGCTGAAGCCCGAGTAGACCGCCGTGATCGCGCCGTTCCTGTCGACGAAGAAGGTCGTGGGGTAGGAGAGGATCTCGCTCGTCAGGCCGAGCGCTTGCGCCGTCGCCGCCTTGTCCGCCGTGCCGCCGACGAGCAGCGTGTAGTCGAGGTCGTGGCGATCGCGGAAGCGGTCGACCTGCCGCGCATCGCGCTCCCAGTCGCCCGTGAGCTCGAAGGCGATGCCGACCACGTCGAGTTCGTCGCCGTGCTCCGCGTGCAGCTCCTGCATGAGCTGCGCGGCGTCGTGGCAGTTCGGACACCAGCTCCCGAAGACCTCGATCACGGCCGGTCGCCGCAGGTTCCAGACCGGGTGCCAGTCTCCGCTCGTGTCCGGCAGGGCCAGCATCTCGACGTGCGCCGACTCGAGCACGCCGACACGCTCGAGCGGATCCGGCAACTCGACCTCGTCGTCGCGCACCGCGCTCCAGCGCTCGGTCCACCAGTCGCCCGAGCGGAACACGCCGTTCACGAGCGCGTCGGCCTCGCCGAGACCCGCCGCGAACTCGGCCTCGAACAGGAAGGCGTGCGCGCCGTCGAAGCACGACAGGCGCAGCACGCCACCGGCGACGTCGCCGGCCAGGTAGCGGTAGTCGCCCGTGTCGGTGAGGAAGGTGCCGCGCAGCATCGACGCGCGGTCGCCCTCCTCGAAGACGGCGACCGCCGGCACCTCGCCGCCCGATTCGAAGGTCGCGCGCCAGCGTCCGGCGAAGGTGACGGGCGCGAGTCCGAGGCCGTCCACCGGCTCGAACCGGAACTCCGAGCGCATCGCGGTGACGGGCACGGACGCGGGCTCGGCGCGGCCGCGTTCCTTGGTCCAGGTACCGCTCCAACCGTCGTCGCCGAGCGCGAGATCGAGCCGCGAGTCGTAGTGGGGGAAGTCGAGGACCCAGCGCGCGTCGTCGCGCGTCGCCGACGCGACGCCGATGCGTTCGTCGCCGTTGACGATCCACGCGCGCGACGCGTGCGCGTCGAACTCGACGACGAACGGCAGCGCGTCGCGCGGCGCGTCCTCAGCGTCCGAGCGCGGCCCGAGGTCGAGCGTGAAGCGCCAGGACTCGAGCGCCTCGCGCCCGTCGGTGGCCTGGAAGGTCGGTGCGAGCGTCAACGCGGCGAGCAGGAGAACGTGCATCGCGTCAGGCTAGCGCGATGGCTCCGGCTTCGCCGACGGCGGCCCCGCACGAGAACGGTGCACGAGCCTCCGCCTCCCAGCGGGGACCCGCGCACCTGTCGAGCACGGTCGCCGTGCGCGGTCCGTTCGCGTCGAGGATACGCACGGACCGTGTGTCGTGGCTCGCGGCCTACAGCTCGCCGGCCCAGCGTTGGGCGGCGGACAGGGCGGCGGCCTCGTTCTCCGGGTTCTGGAGCCACTGGGTCTCGAGCTCGTACAAGGGATCCGTGCCGCCGAACATGGCGGCGGCGCGATCCAGGAAGTACGTGTCGCCCGTGTGCCAGTAGGCGTAGCCGAGTGTCGACGGCGTCTGGTAGCGGCTCACGCCGCTCGAGAAGCCGTCGCTCGGGATCTGCGACGCGTCGCACCAGACCGCCGCGGTGTCGCTGGTCGGGCCCATCGCGTACATCGTGTACGGCGCCTCGAGCGTGTAGTTCCACGCTTGGGCGGACACGAAGCCCTGGTAGAAGTTCGTGAGCACGTCGCTCAGGATCGCGGTGTGCGTGGTGTCCGCGCCGCGCAGCACCGTCTCCATGATCCCCACGAGGCCGTTGTTGGCGATCGAGGTCTCGTAGGCCTGCGCGCCGCGGTACTTGGCGTCGAGCACCTTGTTGTTGACCTTGGCGTAGAGCAGGCCGGAGCAGCTCACCTGGCCGGCCTGCGCGGTCTTGACGAAGTCCTCGAACCACGGCTTCGCCTCGGTGCGCCACGCGGGCGTCTGCATGGCGTAGGCCGCCGCCATCGTGTCGGCGTACCAGCCCTCGTGGCGCTGGAACTCGTACCCGTTGTTCGGGTAGGTCTCCGTGTACCACGCGTCGTAGGCCATCGACGAGCCCGACAGCGCGCCGTTGGTGTTGATCGGGTAGCGGTGGTGGGTCATGCGGGCGAGCTCGGCCTGCATGAACAGGTCGTCCTTCGCCATCGAATCGTTGCCGAGCCACGCGAGCACTTTCGACGACCGCGTCGCGCGGATCAGGTGCGTGCCGAGGATGTAGCCGTAACCGAGCAGCGCGTCCTCGTACGACGGCTTCTTGCCCTGGTTCGCGACGGCGGTTCGCTGGAACTCCGGCGAGGCGTTGTTGAAGCCGAAGTGGTCGCCGCTCGTCGGACCGATGAACAGCGAGAGCGGCATGTAGTCCTTCGGCGACGCCGAGACGAGCACGTCCTGGATGCGGACGTGGGTGCCGTCGGGCTTGTAGAGCGCCACCGGGTGACGGTCGTGGAGCATGCGGTGGTGCAGCTCGAACGAGCGATAGCCTTCGATCGAGGCAGCCTCCGCCGTGCGAATGCCGTCGAAGATGTGGATCTCGACGCCGCCGGTCATGCCGCCGTACGACACGCCCCAGCAGTGGGCCCAGCCGAAGCGGCCGTCCTTGACGGGCCAGTTGCCCGCGCCCGTGCCGGTCTGGTGGTAGCCGCGATACTCGTTGAAGTCGTCGACGAGGCGACTGCGGATCGTGCTGAGGCCGTTGTGCTCGAGCGAGGGCAGCGGGAAGTTCTGCGGGAAGTAGCGCGCGGTCGACTCGTTCCACCAGGAGTAGAACTCGTTCCCGTTCGCCTCACCGCGCTTGCAGAACGCGCGACCCTCCTCCTCGAGGATCTGACGCGCACGGTCGGTCACGGTGTTCGGGCACAGCGCGATGCGCCGGACCATCTGCCCCTGGCTCGGGAAGACGTGGAGCTTGCCGCCGGACAGTTCGCCGACGATCTGGTGCTTCACGTAGCCGCCACCGGTGGTGACGTTGCCCATGCCGGGGTCCTCGAACTCCTGGACGACGCTCCAACCGGGCGGCACCTGGACGGCGATCTCGTCGAAGTAGAACTTCCCGACCGGGTCGTCGTTCGTGTCGCCGGTCGCGTCGATGACGCCGTTGTTGAAGCGCAGGTTCATCAGCACCACCGGCTCACCCTGCAGCGTGCTGATGTAGCTGTGGATGCCCCACATGTGCGGGAGCGTGCCGCTGTTGCCCGAGACGGGGGCGATCGGCTCCATCATTCCGAACGTGCGCAGCTCGGTCTGCATGGGGCCGTACTTCTTCAACTCGCGAGCATTGCTCGGGTCGAGCGGGAACTGTGCGTAGGTGTGCCCGAACACGTCGCGCGACGTGATCATGATCGAGTTCGGGTCGTTGATCAGGTCGGAGACGACCGTCGGCAGGCCGGTGGTCTCGGCCAGCAGGACGGAGTTCGCCGTGTTCGCGGGGTGGGCGAGCGAGGTGCCGCTGCCGACCGTGACCACGTCGTAGGTGATGCGGTCGCCGGGGGTCGTGCCGGGCGGGAGCTCGACCTTGGCGATGAGCTCGACCACGTCGTAGCCCTGCGAGGAGCTCGGATAGCGCGAGACCTTCTCGAGCTGCGTCCAGGCCACGTCGCCGTCCCAGTCGAGCACGGCGTACGGCGAGGTCGCGTTCGCGTCGGTCAGCGCGCCCGCGGGCAGCGGCAGCGTGCCGCGCAACAGGAAGAACTGGCTGTCGGTCGCGACGGTCTCGAAGCGTCCGACCGTCGTGCCCGCGGACGGGGGCGTGTAGTCGCCCGGGTCGAAGCCCGGTCCGACGGGCCCATCGCCGCCGAAGATGATGACGTCGTCGCCGCTACCGCCCGAGCCGCTGGTGACGGCGTCGTCCCCGCCGGCGACGCAGCCGGTCGCGAGCAGTGCGAGTGCGATCGGACCGACGGATCGTCGTGCCCCACGAATACGACGGCTCCGCGAGACGCGGAGTCCTTCCCCTTGATGCATGTTCCCTTGCCCCGTTGTGGGCCCGCGGCGCGGGCCGATTCGGGCCCGGCCGGAGCCGGACCCACTTCCCGGGGCACTGTTTCGGGTTCCTGGTGGGGGGGAATGGACGCCAACTGCGATCCGTGGGTGGGGTGGTCGTAAGTCGGGTGGGGAGGGTAGGTGTGGAGGGCTGAGGGCGTTGCTACTTGTGGGCTTCCGGAAGGGGCACAGAGGCGCGCGCTTCGCGCGCTACACAGAGCCGGCGCTTCGCGCCGGAGAGGACCACAGAGCGCCGAGCGCTTCGCGCTCGGCGAAGAAGCTCGCCCTTCGGGCTCGCCGGAG
>Ga0180435_10000090_pt1 | contig 86515 bp, 68 predicted proteins | sample SS_ome_3_FD_132467 | JGI IMG/M metagenome (GOLD analysis project Ga0180435, IMG submission 132467) | Hypersaline lake sediment archaeal communities from the Salton Sea, California, USA - SS_3_S_1 metaG | ecosystem: Environmental > Aquatic > Non-marine Saline and Alkaline > Hypersaline >... | reverse complement strand
TCTGCGGAACTCCGGCGACCAGGCTGGCACAGGCATCGCCTACGACAACGGGACGCACGAGACGGTCGCGTTCTCGTTCGAGTTCGGCGGGCTGACCGACGGGACGTCCCCGTCGACGAAGGAGGACCTGCTGGCCGAGATACTCGACTTCTTCGGCCTGATCGATACGGGCGCGGGCGACGACGTCATCGCCTTCAGGCTCGAGCAGAACCGACCGAACCCCTTCAACCCGGCGACGACGCTCGCGTTCGAGCTGCCGGCGGCCGGAGAGACCGACCTCTCCGTATACAACGCGGCGGGCAGGCGCGTGGCTACGCTTGTCGCCGGGCAGGTCGAAGCCGGCCCGCACAGCGTGACGTGGCGGGGCGTTGACGACGATGGCAGGGCCGTCGCGAGCGGCGTGTACTTCTTCAAGCTGACGCTTGGGGACGAGACCGTCACGAGGAAGGGCGTTCTCCTCAAGTAGCCCCCTGGAGGACTCACACATGAAGCGTTCCGCGGCGTTCCTGACGATCGCCGTCGTGCTCGCGTGCGCGGCGACGACCGGTGGCCATCCACGCTACGACAACACGTTCATGAAGGACTTCATAATGGATGCGCCATGGAGGGTGGTCGACTCCTCAACGGCCATCCCCCTGACGATCATCCTCAAGGACTGCGACACCGACGACATCAGGGAACTGCACTGGATCCGATGCTGGGACGTGACGTCCGGAGAGACCGTCCTCTGGAACCACGACTTCGGTGACGAGACCATCGGCGACGACCCGTCGGAGTCCAACTACTGGACCTGGATCACGACCGTCACCGAGGGACACCCGTCGCTGCCCGACGGAACGCTTCTGACGCCCGCGAACCTCGGCTACGGCGCCGGGGACGACATCGATCTCAAGGTGAGCATCTACTACAAGGACGACTGGTTCAACTACACCGAGACCAGGTACCTTCGAGTGCGAGTCGGCCACGGACCCTACCCGTGGCCCGAGGGCTGGTACGGCGGCGACGTGCACTACCACACAATGTACACGAACAACATCGCCGAGTTCGGCGCACCCGTTCCGGCGGTCGCCATGACTGCTGAGGCGCTCGGCCTGCACTGGCTGACCACAACGGACCACTCGTGCGACCTCGACGAGACCGGCGACGGCTCGTTCTCGTACGCGACTACGCACTGGGAGTACACCGTCCAGGGGCCAGGCGGAACGCAGACGGTCTACCGGGACGTCTTCGGCTTCGGCTCGTCGTGGGACTCCCTGGGGGACGACATCGCTCAGCTGAACTCGCCGAGCCTCAGGCTCTACCGAGGGGTCGAGCTCAACTCCTCCTCCATCGACGCCGACTCGTACGACAAGACGCTGCACAGCGTCTTCTACAACGACGACTACATCCATTCACCCCTGAGCGGCGGCCCCGGCGAGAGCCCCGTGACGCCGACGCTCCCAGTCGCCCTGTCGCAGTTGTCCGGTGACGGCTTCGCGTACGCGGCGCACCCGGTGTCCGAACTCAGCTCGCTCGTGAACGGGGCGCTGTGGGGCGACGAGGACATCACGACCGCACTCGGGTACGAGGCCTTCCGCGGGCTGCAGTCTTTCAACACGCGACCGACGCGCGAGTCGAACGACCAGAACAACCCGTGGCCGGACTTCGACGCGGGCGTTCTTCCGGACGACCCCTACCCGGCCGAACTCCTCCTGGGCATCGCGCAGTGGGACGAGTTCCTGCGCGCGAACCTGAATCCGATCAGGAAGCTCTTCCTCGCCGGCGGCAGCGACGCGCACGGCGACTTCAACTACGGCTCGTATCTCGATATCGACAGCTACGCGAACGACAACGCGATCGGTAAGGTCCAGACCGTCGCTTTCGTGCCGGGCCCGTACGGACCTGGGAACCTCCCGCCGATGGACGACATCCTGGCGGCGCACCGCGCCGGACGGACGGTGGCGACGGACGGGCCGTTCGTGGAGATCGGAGTGGACTGGAACGAGGACGGCGACTTCGGGGACGTGGGCGACCTCATGATCGGCGACGACACGAGCGGACCGTCTGCCGCCCACCTGCCGCTGACCGCGCGGTGGGTCTCGAGCGCGGACTTCGGCCCCGTGGACTCGGTGACGCTGTACGCGGGTGACGCTTCGAGCACCTGGCCAATCCTGACTCTTGACCCGAGCGCGACGGGCGAGGAGTGGTCCGGCGACCACACGGTCGAACTCGGAGCTCTGGGCCTCGCCGGAGGACACTACTTCCGCGCCGAGTGCAAGACCGACCGCGGCGACGACGTCTTCCGCGCGTATGCCAATCCCATCTGGGTCACCTTCGACGGCACGGCCGTGGACGGCGACGAGGTCGCAGAGATGAGACTGGCGCTGTCCCGCAACCCGTTCGTGGGAAGGGCAAAGCTGGAGTGGGCTCTGCCGGGCGGTCCGGGGGACGGTGTTGGCGTGGCGGTCGGCGTCTACGACGTGAGCGGGAGGCTGGTGAGGGCTCTGGATGTCGGTGTTGGAGGTGGTGCGGGGTCCGTTGAGTGGGACGGCCGGGATGGGAATGGTGTTGCAGTTGGTTCGGGCGTCTACCTGTTCAGGTTGAGGTCGCAGGAAGGGACCGTGACGAAGAAGGGTGTTCTCCTGCGCTAGGGTCTTGACGTTCGCCCGCCTCCCCACGCGCGCAGTTCCTCGCGCGGAGCGCGAGGGTGTCTGAGCACGGGGGGAGGCGGGCGAACACAACGGTGGTGGTGCAAAGAGAGGGGCCCGGGTTCTCCACCCGGGCCCCTTGCTGTGTAGGTTTGGCTGAGGATCTACTTCAGAAGCACCATCTTCGTCGCCGCATCGAAGCTCTCGGCCTCCATCCGGCAGAAGTAGACGCCGCTCCCGACCTCCATCCCCTGCTCGTCGCGACCGTCCCAGACCACGGAGTGATAGCCGGGCCCGACCTCGCCGTCGACCAGCGTCCTCACGAGGCGTCCAGCGACGTTGTAGACCGCGAGCTTCACCCTGCCCTCGGTCGGCGAGCCGTAGCTCACGGTCGTCACCGGGTTGAACGGGTTCGGGCTGATGCCGCGGAGGACGTAAGTGGCCGGGACGCCGAGCTCATCGTCCACACCGGTCGCCGCTCCACCCGTGGCCTGCACGCACCACTGGTTGACCGTGCCGAGGTCCGCTCCGGCGTTGTCGCTTACCCACAGCGTCCAGTCGCCCACCGGGCTCTCGCCCATGAAGTCGGTCAGGGCGCCGGGGCCGTCGACCGTCAGCTCGCTGTCGTACCAACCGATGATGTCCTCGGTCGTGCCGCCGGTCCGGTTGTGGAGCCTGACGGTCGTCCCTTCCGGCGACGTCACCTCGAGGATCAGGTCGCCGATGTAGGTGTGCGTCAGGTTCATGTAGATCTCAACGTCCGACATCGCCACGTCCTCCGCGAACGTGAACGTGTCGTAGACACCCGCCGGCGTGTTGTCCGGAATGGCAAGAGCCGGCGAGCTGCAGTGCTCGTAGACGGTCACGGGATAGAGCATCATGTTGACGCCGCCCGTCGGCAGACCGCCGCTGACGACCACGTCCTCGACCAGAGCGCTCGACCAGCCGTCCTTCGTCGCAACGACCGAGTAGGCCGCGTCGTAGAGATCGTCGATCGTGTAGTGGCCCGTCGCGCAGGTCACGGCCACCTGGCCACCGGGATACGCTGTCAGCGTGATGCCGGCGTGGTCGCCCATCCCCTCTAGACAGACCTGGCCGGAGATGCTGCCCTCCGGCGGCGCCTCCTGGGCCATCAGGTAAGAGACCGAGTTCTCAAGAAGCGCCATCATGCCCTCGTGGTCACCCGCGAGATAGTCGAACTTGAAGAACACCATCTGTCCGCTCAGCGGGTTCGGGGTGTCGTCGTATACGATGACGCTGGCGTCGGACGACTGACCCGTCCAGCTGCAGACGATGTCCGCGTCCGCCGTCGGCAGACTGGCGTCCTGGTCGCCGTAGTTCGAGTAGGTGAACGAGATGTTCCCGATGACGTTCGGGAACGTCGTTACCGGATGCGTCGGGTCGTAGACCGTGAGGTCGCCGCTCGAGTCCGCGTTCCAGTCGGCGGTGTGGATGACGTTCTCGGCGAAGTCCGGGTAGCCCGGATAGGACGCCGCGTCGTATGCCACCTCGCCGCCCTCGACGATGAGTTTGCCGCCCGCAGTCATGTAGTTCTCGAGGGCCGTCCGGTAGGCCCCGTCCGCGACAGGCGAAGTGTTGTCGCCCGAACACGAGATAATGAAATCGTAGTCCGTGAGCCACGTTGCCGGGTCGCTCGCCGACGCGGTCTCCTCGGTGACGTCGTATCCCAGCGCGATGAGGTCCGTGGCTATCTGAGACGCCGACTCGATGTCGTCGGAAACGCCGCTCCAGATCTCGACTATGGCGCCGTCCTTGCCGCGCTTGTGGTCGGCTTCCCCGTCAACGCCGTCGGACAGAACGAGGATGTTCGCTAGCGTGATGTCGAGGACGAAGTCCTCCGTCATCGTCGGCGAGGTCACCTCGATGCCCCTGTTCTCGGGGATGTGGTGATAGGCGCGGACGTTCATCTGGTAGTTGAAGTACGGGAGCGTGATCGAGTACGCGCCACCGGCAAGGGTATCGGACGTCGTCTCGGCGTACAGCTCCATGTTGTCCGCGCGGTAGAACTTGACCGTGGCCTCGAGCGGACGCCCGCTGCCCAGCTCGGTGATCGCACCTGAGACCACGCCCGACGGAGCGAACTCGAGGTAGAAGTCTACGTCGTTCGCGCCGTACTGCACGAAGACCTCTTCGGACAGGATCAGGTAGCCGAACTTGGCAACGTAGACGTCGTAGTAGCCGACGTCGAGGTCACCGGGTATCGCGTAGGCGCCGAACTCCTCACTGACGGCCTCGAACAGCGGACTCGCACCTGTCGTGTCCGCGCCCGCGGCGTAGCCCTTGATCTTCGCGCCGACCACCGGAACGGCCGCCGTATCGAAGACCGAGCCCGCAAGCTGACCGTAGACGACCTGCACGTCGATGTCCTCGAGGTAGACGTCGAAGCCCTTCTTGCACAGCGCCGTCTCGATGGTGCCGGTGCTGGTGGGCGTCGCCGTCAGGCTGGCCGTGTTGCCGGAACCGGAGAAGGACTGGTCCGTCACGCCGCAGCCGTCGACCTTGAGGAAGAACCCTGTCTCGCTCGTCGTGCCCTCGATCAGCCCTTCGTAGTAGGGCGTCAGCGATCCGTAGAGGCCGATCGAAGCCACGCTCGCGTCGACGTCGGCCGTGGCGAACGCGCTCGCGCCCGTCACGGGCAGGACGTCGCTCAGGCAGTCGTAGGGCTCGCCGATCGTGCGCCCGACCACGGAGAGGTCCTCACCGTAGGGTGCGAACACCGAGATCGTGGTCTCACCGTTGCCGTCGGTCGTCCCGCTGACCGGAGGGACACCCCACCCGCTGATCGTGATGACCACGTTCGGCTTCGGATAGCCCTCGCTGTCCCACACGGTGACCGTCACCGGCGTGTTCCCGTTCACGGGGATGGTCGTCGGGTCGATCGTGTAGGTCACCGGGTAGATGACCGGCACGTCCTCGACGTAGCGGTAGTGGTTGTTCTTGGTGACCGTCAGCTTGGCCAGACCGGGGACCGTCGCCGGGATGATGGTCATGTCCATGGGAGCGCCCGTGCCCTCGGCGACGCCGATGATCTCGCCGTCGATGGTCAGGGCGACGATGGAACCATCGTCGGCCGTGATGTTGTAGGTGTCGGCGCCGATGGGCACCACGCCCTGGTGGGTCACCGTGAGCGTCTGCGGCATCATCGAGTAGAGCCGCGTGAAGGCGTCACCGTGCATGTGGAAGAGGTTGTAGGTGACTTCCTTGTCGTCCGGGTTGTAGGGCCAGTTCGACGCGTATAGGTAGTGCTTGCCCGAGGCGTTGGCGAAGGCCGGCCGCAGCTCGCCGGGCGCCTGGTTGAACGGCACCGACCCCGTCGGGTAACCCGGGTCGAACTCGGGCCACATCTCGTCGTAGATGCCGAAGACGAAGGTGTCGTTGACGAACGAGTAGCTGACCTCCGACGCGGCCACTAGGCCGAGAGCGCCGTGCACGTGCCTGTGGAAGGCCTCCGTGAAGCACTCGCTCGACCAGTTGTATTTGCCCGTCAGGCAGTTGATCGAGAAGACGAACGTCAGATCGTCGTTCGAGAGACCCGAGAGATCGCCGATGTCGTAGTCCGGCTCGCCCCAGCCCGTCTCGCCTCCGTGGTCGCGGTGCTGCAGAATGAAGGCGCCCGAGTTGATGTCGGCGTTGAGCCTGGTGGCGTTGCCGCCCCAATCGGTCAGATGGTCGGGGGTCTCAGGCAGATACCCCAGTCCGTCAGGGCCGAAGTAGTCCTCGAGCATGTAGGTGTTGGCGTTCGTCGACCATCCGATACTGGGACCTCCCGAGTAGATCGCGTACTCGCGAACCGGAGTCTTGCCGTGGACGTTCGCCAGGAACCCGTAGACGACCTCCGTGCAGACCTGGAACCAGCGCTCGTTCTGCCAGCCGCAGGCCATGATGGGGTTGTCGTAGAAATCTGGGTTCGTGGGGGGATTGCGCTCGTAGTCTATAGCCTTACGCACCAGCCGCTCGATGTTCGACGTGTTGGCCGTCATCCTGGCCATCACGATCTCGGGAAGATGGTCGCCATCGACGTCCCCGTAGATGTTGTCGGACACACAGTAGCTGCTGTAGATGGGCGACGTGATGCCCGTCGTGCCGCCGCTCGTGACGTAATCAGCGAGCAGGAGGATCGCCGCGGGCGGTGTCCCCCAGCTGCCGTACGCCGTGTCGATCCACGACTCGATCTCTGCGGTGGTCGCGCCGGTCTCCGTCAGAGTGACGACGCCGGCGTCGATGCCCTGGTGCCTGCGGAACAGCGCCAGTGAGTCTCCCCAGGCGATGTAGGTCGGGTCGTCGGGGACGATGATGACGTACTCGTACTCGGTGTCGCGCGTGTTCGGCGTGCGGAACTCGACCTCGGGTAGCGACTCGTAGTTCGCCAGGTTGGCCGCCAGGATCGGCTCCCAGTACGGGCTGCGCAGACGGTCGTCGCCGTACTGCCCCGTTCCTCCCTCGAACGCGACGCGGACGTCGATGTCCGTGTAGACGACGAGTTCGCGCTTGACCGGGTTGTACTGGAAGGGGGTGATGCCGAGCACTACCGTCTCGACCCCTCTGAGGCTCGTCGGCTCGGAGATGATCGCAGGTGACTCGGGATAGAGGGCGTCCACCGTGTAGATGGCAGGGTCCTTCTCGTAGACCAGAGGAGTGTCGTCGTTCTCGAGAGGGATGTTGTGCGCGGGAAGAACGTCGATGTCGTGGAACACCTGGCTCTTCATTGAGACGATCTCGAGCCTGGGCACCGCGCCGTTGGGTATCGCTATGATCCGGCCGTAGCCAGGCAGGTTCGGGGCGCCCTCGTCGTTCGGCAGCGCGACGCCCGGAACCGAGATCTGCTGATACATCGTGCCGCTGACATCGAAGTCATCGATGCTCATCTGCTCGAGCTTGAGCGAGACGTCTACGTACCCGTCCGTCACGACCGGAACGGAGAGCCCGCCCAGTCCCTCGTTCTCCTCGAAGATGATGGTGCCGGCCGACGACGTCACGGCCGCGAGCACCAGCACCGCTACGATCCACGGAGCAACCCGCATGAACTACCTCCTAACCACGCAACCGCACGTGGACTGCGCGTAAGCGCGCCTTGGCCACACTCGCATTCGTGGCCGCCATCCGGCTAGAATGTCGGGTATTATACCACAAATCCGTCATCTTGACACGGATAAACTGGCGCTCAGGGTCAGGTTGGGCGCTCGCGGACGCGGCGCCTACTTCAGCAGGGTCATCTTGACGGCTGCGTCGAAGCCCGGGGTCTCCATCCGGCAGAAGTAGACACCGCTCCCCACCTCCACGCCGTTCTGATCACGCCCGTCCCAGACCACGGAGTGGTAGCCCGGACCGACGCTGCCGTCGACCAGCGTCCGGACCAGGCGTCCGGCCACGTTGTAGACCGCGAGCAGCACCCTACCCTCGCCGGGCGAGGCGTAGACGACGCTCGTCACGGGATTGAACGGGTTCGGGAAGACCCCCCGCAGAACGTAGGTGGAAGGTACCTCGATCTCATCTCCGGCGCCCGTCAGAGCGGCGCCCGCGGCTCGTACGCACCATTGGTTCACAGTGCCGGTCTCGCCGCCCGCGTTATCGCTCACCCACAGCGTCCAGTCGCCCAGGGAGCTCTCGTCCGTGAGGTCTGAGAACGCTCCAGGGCCGTCGACGGTCAGCTCGCTGTCGTACCAGCCGACGATGTCCTCGGTCGTGCCGCCGGTCCGGTTGTGAAGCCTGACGGTCGTTCCTTCCGGCGACGTCACCTCCACGATCAGGTCTCCTACGGAGGGGTGGGTGATGTCGACGTAGATCTCTACACCCGCCACGACGACATCCTCCGTGAACGAGATGCTGTCGTAGACGCCCCCCGGCAGGCTGTCGGGTATAGCCAGCGCGGGCAGACCGCAGTGCTCGTGCTGCTCGACCGGATGGAGTATCGCGTTGACGCCGCCTGTCGTGCCGCCGCCGAACACGACGACGCTCTCCGTCACAGCCGTCGACCAACCTTCCTTCGTCGCGGTGACGGTGTACGTAGCATCGTAGAGGTCTTCGATGACGAAATGGCCGGTCGTGCCTGTGTAGGTGGAGTTCCCGCCGGGCGAGACCGCGACCAGGATCCCGCTGTGTTCGCCCATGCCGCCCAGACAGACCTGACCGGAGATGGTGCCCACGGGCTCGGACTCCTGAGCCAGAAGGTACGTCACAGCGTTCTCGAGCAGGGCCGCCATGCCCGCCGGCTCGCCCGCAAGATAGTCGAACAGGAACGAGACCACCTGCCCGCTCGAGGGATCCGGATTGTCGTCGTAGACGATGACGCTGGCGTACGCCGGGTACGACGTCCAGCTGCACACTGTCGTCGCTTCCGCCGCCGGCTGACCCGCGTCCTGGTCTCCGTAGATCACGTAGTCGAACTCGATGGTCCCTATGGCATTGGGGAACGTCGCCACCGGGTGGGTGCCGTCGGATACGGTCAGCTCCCCGTTCGGATCGGCGTTCCAGTCCGAACAGTGCAGGACGTCCGCGGCGAACATCGGATAGCCCGGACTGCGCAGCGCGTCGTGGACGACCTCGCCGCCCTCGACCACCAGCTTCCCGCCGGCCGCAACATAGCTCACGAGCTCCGACCTGTATAGGCTGTCCGCTATGGGAGACATGTTGTCGCCTGAGGCAGAGACCACCAGATCGTAGTCGCCTAGCCACGTGAGCGGGTCGGTCGCAGCGGCCGTCTCCTCGGCCACCTCGTAGCCGAGGGCGACGAGGTCGGCCGCTATCCGGGATGCCGAGCGGGATTCGCGGGAGGTGTCGCAGTCCGAGGAGAGTTCGTCGCCCGCGCCTTCCCCCGTCGGCCTCTCCTCTCTGCCGCCCGGCTCGTCGGAGATCACGAGGATGTCGGCGAGAGTCGTGTCGAGTGCGAAGTCCTCGGTCAGCGCGTGCGCGCTCAGCGTGATGTTCCTGCTCTCGGGGATGTGGTGATACGCCCGCACGTACACGTCGTAGTCGAAGTAAGGGAGCATCGCCGAGTAAGACCCGCCCGCTAGCGAGTCGGACGTCGTCTCCGCGCACAGCTCCATGTTGTCGGCGCGGTAGAACCTGACCGTGGCCTCGAGGGGGAGCCCGGTGCCCATCTCGGTGACCGTTCCGGAGACGAGCCCGAAGAGCCCGAAGTCGACGTAGTAGTCCACGTTGTTCTCGCCGTAGGCCACGAACGTCTCCTCGTGCCAGGTGACGTAGCCGAACTTGGAGATGTAGACGTCGTAGTGGCCGGCCTCGAGGTCGCCCTCCACAACGTAGGCGCCTGCGTCGCCACTCACCGCTTCGAAGACCGGATACGCGACCGCCGTGTCTGCCCCGACCGCATACCCCTTCACGGTCGCTCCGACGAGGGGGTCGCTGAGTTCGTCGAAGACCGACCCCGCCAGCTGACCGTACACCGCCTGGACATCGATGTCCTCGAGGTAGATCTCGAAACCGGCCTTCCCGACCGCAGCGCGCACGGTCCCCGTGGACGTGGGCGTCGCCGGCAGGCTGGTCAACGTATCCGCGTCGGAGAAGGCAGCGTCGCTCACGCCGCACCCCTCCAACATCAGGTGGAAACCGGACTCGGAGGACGTCGCCTCTACGAGGCCCTCGTGGTGCGCCGCAAGTACGCCGTACAGTGGTATGGACGGAACACTCGCCTCGACGTCGGCGCTCGCGAAGCTCGGGGCCCCGGTGACGGGAAGCTCGTCGGCCACGCAGTCGCACTGATCTCCCGGCGCGCGAGCCGTCACGGAAAGGTCCTCGCCGTACGTCGCGAGGACGTCGATGACGACCTCTCCGTTGGCGTCTGTAGTGTCGCTGATCGCCGGCACCCCCCATCCGCTGACGGTCACTACGACGCCCTGGTAAGGGTAGCCCCCGTCGTCCCAGACGGTGACCGTGACAAGCGTAGCCGTGCTCACCGGGATCGTCGGCGGAACGATGGTGTGAGTCACCGGGGAGATGATAGGCACCTCCTCGACGTGGCGGCGGTGATTGGCCTTCGTGACCGTGAGCTTCGCCGAGCCCGTCGCCGTCGGCGGCGTGATCGCCATGTCGGCGGGCGCGCCCGTCGCCTCCGCGACGCCAACTATGTCGCCGTCGATCGTCAGCGCCACGATGGCGCCGGCGTCCGCGGAGAAGCTGAACGCCGTGTCCCCGACCGCCAGTCCCGCCTGATGCTCGACCGTGAGCGGCTGCGGGACCTCAGAGTACAAGCGCGTGAACGCGTCGCAGTGCGCGTGGTACAGGTGGTACGTAACCTCCTTCAACTCGGGATTGGAGGGCCAGCCGGACGCGGCCAGGTAGTGCTTGCCGGACGCGTTGGCGAACGCCGGTCTCAGCTCGCCCTCGCTGTCGTTGAAGCGGCTCGAAGCTGGGTATCCCGGGTCGAAGTCGGGCCACATCTCGTCGTAGACGCCGAACAGGAAGGCGTCGTTCACGAACGAGAAGCTGAACTCGGAGGCGGCTATCGCGCCCAGGGCGCCGTGCTCCATCCTGTGGAACACCTCCACGAAGGAGTCGTTCCAGTAGTCGAACTTGCCGTTGCTGCAGTTGACGGAGAACAGGAACGAGTGGTCGTCGTTAGTGAGCCCGGCGAGGTCGTCTATGTGGTAGGAAGGCTTGCCCCACGCCCTCTCGTTCGCGTGGCCGCGGTGATGCACCATGAACGCGCCGGAGTTGATGTCGGCGTTCAGCCGCGCGGCGTCCCCGCCCCAGTCGGTCAGGTGGCTGGAGTCGACCGGCAGGTAGCCCAGTCCGTCGGGGCCGAAGTAGTTCTCCAGCATGTAGGTGTTCGCGTCGCTCGACCAGTACGTGCCCGGCGTGCCGGAGTAGATCGCATACTCCCGGACCGGTGTCTTCCCGCGGACGTTGGCCAGGTACCCGTAGACGACCTCGGTGCACACCTGGTACCACCGATCGTCCTGCCAGGCGCAGGCGAGAACCGGCTCCCCGTAGAAGTCCGGGTTCATCGGAGGGTCGCGCTCGTAGTCGATGGCCTTGCGGACGAGTGCCTCGATGCTCCAGATGTCGGCCGTCATCCGCGCCATGACGATCTCGGGCAGGTGGTCTCCATCGGTGTCGCCGTAGATGTTGTCGGACACGCAGTAGTTGTCGTAGACGGGCGAAGTGATGCCGGTCGTCTCGCCATCGGGAACGTGATCGGCCAGGAGCAGTACGGCCGCGGGCGGGGTCGGGCTGGCGTACGCCGTGTCGATCCAGGCTTCGATCGACGCGGCGGTCGCCCCGGTCTCGCTGAGCGTCACGACGCCAGCGTCGACGCCCTGGTCGCGACGGAACCGCGCCAGCGAGTCGCCCCACGCGACGTAGACCGGGTCGTCCGGAACGATGATGACGTACTCGTAGTCCGTGTCTCGCGTGTCGGGCGTGCCGAACTCCACCTCCGGAAGCGACTCGTAGTTCGCGAGGTTCGCGGCGAGCACGGGCTCCCAGTACCGACTCCTCAGCCGGTCCTCTCCGAACGTCCCGTCGCCGCCCTCGAAGGTCACACGAACGTCGATCTCCGTGTGAACGACAAGCTCCTTCGACACCGGGTTGTACTGGAACGGCGTGATGCCCAGCATCACCGCGCTGACTCCGCGGAGGCTCATCGACCCGGAGAGCCGGGCCGGTTGCTCGGGGTAGTGGGCGTCGATCGAGTAGACGGCCTCGTCCCTGACGTAGATCAGAGGCGAGTCGTTCGCGTCCAGCGGAACGGCAGGAGCCGGCAGTACGTTCACGTCGCGGATGACCGCGCTCTTGAGCGATACGATCTCCAGGGTCGGAGTCGCACCGTTCGGCACTGCGATCAGGCGACCGAAGCTCGGCAGGTCGGGCGCGCCCTCATCGTTGGGCAGCGTGACGCCGGCAACCGAGACACGCTGGTAGAGCGTCCCTCCTACGTTGACGTCATCGATGTTCAGGTGGTCGAGCCTGAGAGAGACGTCCACGTGCGTCTCCGCCACCACCGGCAGCGCCAGCCCCGCCTGCCCTCGATTCTCCTCGAAGACCAGGGTTCTGGCCACCGAAGTGGCCGCCACGAGCATGAGTGCTGCGACTGCCAACGTAGCTGTACGCATGGACCGTCTCCAGGTCGCTCAGGCGCTGCCGCTCAGACGCTCAAGGACGTACACAGCCGCGCGTCGGCCGTGCCGGTGGCAGACGGCCGATCATCTGCAGCTTCTGTGCAATTATAGCACAATTTCACCACGTTGCCAAGCGCTATCTCTATGCTCCATAAGCAGTTGCGTTACCTGGCACTGGCCGCGAGATCAGTCGGGGCACGCAGACGGCCTCCAAGGGGCCGAACGCACGATGCCGGGGCTCAGAACCCCGGCAACGCGCGCGACATGTATGTCCTGCTGGTCGGGCCAGTGTGTCCGCCCGCAACGGACGCTATGCCTCCACCATCTCGACGAGACGGCCCGCGACGGTCTTCCCGAGCTTCCTGCACTCGTCGAGGTCACCCTCATCCGGCACGAACTGGACCCTGACGCCCTCCGAGACGAGATCGACCTTCATCTTCCTGAGGATGTCATTGACCTGCGGCACGCCCTCGCCGCTCCAGCCGTAGGAACCGAACGCTGCGCCTACGAGGTTCCTGGGGCGCAGCCCCTCGAGGTACAGGAACACGTCGCCGAGGCTCGGGAACATGTTGTTGTTGATGGTCGGTGTGCCCACCATGAGCGCGCCCGCCTCCAGCAGCTCGGCCGCGACATCGCTTCTGTGACTGCCCTGCAGCGGGATGAGTCTGGGCCTCGCGCCTCCGGCGGCCAGCCCGTCGGCGATGGCCCGGGCCATCTTCGCGGTGCTCCCCCACATCGTGTCGTAGACAACGACCGCCTTCAGCGTGGGCTGCTGCTGCGACCACCGGTCGTAGCCCTCGATCGCCATGTCGAAGCGGCTGCGCCAGATGGGCCCGTGGTCGGGCGCCACCAGTTTGAGCGGCAGCGCGAGCTCGTTGACTCGCGTCAGGAGCTTCCGCACCATCGGCGAGTACGGCATCAGGATGTTCGCGTAGTACTTCGCGGCCTCATCGTAGAGGACGCCCTCGTCCACGCCGTCGTCGAAGCGCTCGGTCGATGCCAGGTGCATTCCGAACGCGTCCTGCGAGAAGAGAACTTCGTCGGACGGGAGGTAGCTGAACATGCTGTCCGGCCAGTGGAGCATGCGCGTCTCGAGGAACCTGAGCTCGAGATCGCCGAGATCCAGGGTCCCTCCGTCCTCCACGGCCTCGACCTCGAACCGGTCGTGGAAGTGGCTCTGCAGCGCCTTCGTCCCCATCTTGGACGCGTAGACGCGCTCGGGCTTGATCATGTCGACGACGTCGGGCAGGCAGCCCGAGTGGTCCATCTCAGCGTGGTTCGACACGATGATATCGACGTCGGACGGGTCCACAACGGACGCCACACGCGCAAGCAGTTCGTCGCGGAAGGGCGCCTTGACTGTGTCTACCAGAGTGATCCTGTCCGCGGTGATGAGGTAGGCGTTGTAGGTCGTGCCGCGCTGCGTCGCGTAGCCGTGGAAGTCCCGGATCTCCCAGTCGACGGCTCCGACCCAGTGGACGTGGTCGCTGATCTGCACCGCGCCGAACGATGTCAGCATCTCTGATCCTCCCCGTTCTCTCTAGGCGCCGTCGGCCGGCGGCGTGAAGACGCGGGCGCCCAGCTCCCTGTCTAGCATCATGAGGCCCTGGCCGTTGTCGCCGACGAGCTTGAGCTGCGAGAGCACCTTGTCGACCGAATCCTCTTCCTCGACCTGCTCCGTCACGAACCAGCGGAGGAAGTTGTCGGTCGCGTGGTCGGAAAGGTCCAGCGCGAGGTCGACCAGCTCATTGATAAGGCCGGTGACCTTCTGCTCGTGCTTCAGCGTCTCCTCGAACACCTCGAGCGGCGAACTCCAGTCGGACGGCGGCGCGTCGATCTCGCCCAGCTTCACGCGCCCTCCGCGCTCGGCTACGTAGTTGAACATCTTGAACGCGTGCGCCTGCTCCTCCTGGAACTGCGACCGCATCCACTGCGCGAAGCCGGCCAGCCCCTGTGCGTCGAAGTAGGCCGCCATCGAGAGGTAGAGGTACGCGGAGTAGAACTCCGCGACTATCTGCTTGTTGAGCGCCTTCTCCATCTTGGGGTCGATCATGTCGTTCACTCCTTCCGTGGAAAGCGGGTGACTAGCGACTCTACCACGACCCCCGCTACGCGGCGCGGTCCAACAGGAGCTCGTCCGCGCTCATGTCGTCCCTTATCCCAAGTCGCGTCAGGGAGAAGTCGTACTTCACGGGGTCGTCGGGACTGAAGGCTCGAAACGCCTTGGTGACCTCGAGCGCCGTCCGCCCGTCGGCCTGCTTGCGCTCCGTCAGTCCCATCCGGAGCGACAGGCTGTGCATGTGCGTGTCCAGAGGAACGACCAGCTTAGACGCGGGGACGCCTTCCCAACCCCCGGGGTCGACGGCGTCATGCCTGACCATCCAGCGCAGGAAGAGGTGCAGGCGCTTGCACGCGCTGCCCCTGTTGGGATCGGGCAGCGGGCAGACCCCCTCCTCCCCGGTCGCCTCACAAGGCGCGCCCTCGATGGCCGCGACGAACGCGGTCAGCGCCGGGACGACGGTCTCCTCCTCGGGGTTGACCAGCCCGGCGAAGAACTCGCCGAGCGAGCCGTGCACACGTCTCACGGCGCGGACGCCGTCCAGCATGCGGCACAGGTCGTCGCCGGTCGTGAAGCGGTGCTTGAATCCAGCGAACGCGTCCCGCAGCGAGTCGGACGTGGAGTCGCGCACGAACGCGGCAGGGCTTCCGCCCATACGGCCTAGCGCGTCCTCGACGCTGCGCAGTATCTGCTTGACCCTGCCGTAGGCAAGCGTTGACGCGATGAGCCCCACGACCTCCCGGTCGCCCGGCTCGTCGTAGCGGTAGAGGAACTCGAGCGGGTCCGGGTGGACGAACTCCCGCCTGTTGAGCTTCGTGTACAGGTCCTCGAGAGTCTCGTGGTCCACCGGTACCCCGCCGCGCCCGCTGTCATCCCTCAAGGTCGAACTCCCGGACGTCGAACCAGTACCCGTTGCCCAAAGCCTGGTCTATCTGGGCCTGCACCAGAGCGAGGTGTCCCTCCTCGATCTCGAGGAAGCGCTTGAAGAGACCCTTGGCCTCCTCGGGCAGCTCGTCGACCATCCTCGCGTAGAAGTCGCTCGTCTCGCGCTCTACGCCGTGGGCCTTTCTGAGCCACTGCAGCTCCACCGTCCCGGGTCTCCCGCCCAGGGTGTCCCGCAGTGACTCGACCCCCGTCTCCATGGCGCGAGCCGACGGTACGGCCGTGTTTAGCCCGTCCTCCGTGACGGTCCCGTCGCTGCCCCACTGCTCGAGCTTCGCCTTCAGGTAGTCGAGGTGGTGCTGCTCCTCGTCGGCCATCAGCTGGAAGAGCCTCTTACCCTGGTCGTTCGGCGCGGCCTCCACGGCCTCGACGTACACGTCACGCACGCGCGTCTCGTACTCGATTGATGTCTTGATAGCCTCTTCTACCGTCACGAGACCTCCCGTGTTGTCGGTCCGCGCCGGGCGCACTCGACCCGGCGGTACGGCGTCAGCGCGGCGCGACCACGTCGGCGGCCGTCACCGCGCTGAACCGTATGGAGAATCGGGCTCTACGCCTTCCAGAGCCCGTGCTTGTTGCAGTACTCGCGGACGGCCTCTATCTCACCCGAGATGCAGAACGTCGCCTCGGGAGCGCCGCCCGGCTCGAGGAACTCACGGTAGGCCTTGCCGCCGGCGATGACCTCGATCCACTCGATGTAGTGGTCGGACTCCATCGGATGCGGGGCGCTGCCGACCTTCACCTTCACACCGTGGTCGGCGTCTTCCTTGACCGGCACGTGCTTCTCGACGGCCGCGTCGGTCGTGTTCTCCTTGAGCAGCACCATCTCCACGCCACAGCAGACGAGCGCTCCGGCTCCGCCGTGAAGCACCTCTACGATGTTCCCGCACTTCTCACACTTGTAGACCTCGAGCTTCGCTGCCATTTCGTCTCTCCCTTGTTCGGCGCGCCGGATTCGAGCGCGCCGTCTTGCGACCTTGCTAGAGCAGTTCCTTCACCGCGGCCAGTGCCGCGTCGTAGTCCGGCTCGTTCCCCACCTCGCTGAGGACCTCGACGTACCGGATGTCACCCTCGCGATCGACCACGAACACCGCGCGCGCCAGGAGCCTCAGCTCCTGCATCAGCACGCCCCACGCCTCGCCGAACGCCGCGGTCCTGTGGTCCGAGAAGGTTTTGACCGTCTCAACACCGGCCGCGCCACACCAGCGCGCCTGCGTGAACGGCAGGTCCATGCTGATCGTCAGGCCGACGACGTCGTCGCCGAGCTTGCCGATCTCCTCGTTGAAGCGGCGCGTCTCTACGTCGCACGTGCTCGTGTCGAGCGACGCGACGGAAGCGACGACCGCGACCTTGCCCTTGTACGTCGAGAGCATCACCGGCGAGAGGTCGTTGCCTACTACCTCGACGTCCGGCGCGTCGTCACCGACCTTGAGTTCCGGCCCGACAAGAGTCATCGGGTTCCCACCGAAAGTGACCAGCCCTGTTCTCTCCTGCATCTCTTTCCTCCCCGCACGTCTGTCAGCCTCGCGCCCGCGACACTGACCGACGGCCGACCGTCTCCTCACCTACCAGTTCTCTCCCAGAAGCTCGAAGTGCGCCTGCGGATGCGCGCAAGCCGGGCACTTGTCCGGCGCCTCGGGGCCCTCGTGGAGGTAGCCGCAGTTCCGGCAGCGCCACACGACCGTGCCGTCGCGCTTGAACACGCGTCCGGCCTCAATGTTGGCCCGGAGGTCGTTGTACCGCTTCTCGTGCTGCTTCTCGGCGACCGCTATCGCCTCGAAGACGTCTGCGATCTCGTCGAGTCCCTCTTCGCGCGCAGTCTTCGCGAAGCCCGGGTACATCTCGGTCCACTCGTAGTTCTCTCCGCCGGCCGCCTCCTTGAGGTTCTCCGAGGTCGTGCCTATCACGCCGGCCGGGAAGGAGGCCTGCACCTCGACCTCTCCGCCCTCAAGGAACTTGAACAGACGCTTCGCGTGCTCCTTCTCCTGGTTCGCCGTCTCCTCGAAGATGCTCTGGATCTGAACGTATCCGTCCTTCTTCGCCTGGCTGGCGAAGTAGGTGTAGCGGTTCCTCGCCTGCGACTCGCCGGCGAACGCCGTCAGCAGGTTCTTCTCCGTCTTCGTACCCTTGAGACCCATCTTCCTTCTCCCTTCCTACGTGTGGTTGGCGCCGTTTCCCGCGCACTCGCGGCAGACACCCGTGAAGCACAGCGTGCAGCCGTGCACCTGATAGCCCTTCCCGTCGACGAGCAGCGCCTCCAGCCTCTGCGTGTCCCGCACCTCGATGTCCTCTATCCGCCCGCACTTCTCACAGACAATGTGATGGTGGTCCTCGAGGATCGCGTCGTACCGGCGCTGCGACCCTGCCACGTCAACCGTCCTGACCAGACCGTGGCGCTCCAGGACATCGAGGTTCCGGTAGACCGTGCCCAGACTGATCCGGGGGAGGCTTCGGCGCACCATGCGGTGCACTTCCTCCGCGGTCGGATGCACCCTCGTCCGTCCAAGAGCGGCCAGTATGGCCGCGCGGTTCTCCGTCATGCGGAGCTGCTCCGGGCCCCTCATCGACGTTCTCCGATACTGGTTGTGGGAATCATTCGCAGTATGACCTTCAATCGGCTTGCTGTCAATCCTCCGGACTCGATATCTGTGATGCAGAGTATCTAGGGAAGTTGCATGACAGTGTGTTCGGGTTCAGTTCAAGGCTCCCTTGACAGCACCGGTATTACAGGGTAGTACTCTTCTCCGACAGATCGTTGGGAGACTCGCTAGGAGGACGAAATGTCATCGGCGAAGACGGAGGTCATATCCTTCAAGGCGGACGGGGCTCTTCTCGAGGCCATGCGCGGAGTCGGCAACCGCTCGGAGTTCATCCGCTCGGCTATACTGTCGGCGCTGGACAGCACCTGTCCGTTGTGCAGCGGCACAGGGACGCTGACTCCGAACCAGATGAGGCACTGGAACGACCTGGCCACCGACCACTCGGTCGAGGAGTGCGAGGAGTGCCGTGAGATCCGGCTGGTGTGCTCCAACAGGAGGCGCGAGCGGAGCGAGGACGGAGGCGGCGAATGAGCTGTCCACGCAATATCGCGCGCGTGCTTCTGGTGGTCCTCGCCGTCGGCGTGCTGTCCACGGCGTCTGCGACGTCGCCCGAGGACGCGGGCCCGATCCAGGCGTTCTGCAGCATCGCCCCGCAGAAGTTCATCGTCGAGCACGTGGGTGGCGACGCGGTGTCGGTGGGAGTCCTCGTCGGCCCGGGACAGTCGCCGCACATGTTCGAACCGACACCGAAGCAGATGGCGGGGCTCGCTGAGGCGCGAGTCTACTTCTCGATCGGGCTAGCCTTCGAGCGCGAGCTGCTCGAGCGGACTGTCGAGCTCAACCCGGACCTCGTCGTTGTGGACATGTCGTCCGGTATCAAGCGTCGCCGGATCGAGGAGACGCACGAGGACCACCATGCAGAAGGGGACGACGGACACGACCACGGCGCGCCCGACCCCGTTCACGGACACACTTACGATCACGGCCACGCCCACGACGTAGGCGACTCACACTCCGACGAGTCGGGTCTTCCCGACCCGCACGTCTGGCTCTCCCCCCGGAACGCGGTTACGATGGCCGAGACGACCCACGAGGCGCTCGTGCGACTGTTACCCGAGCGAAAGCCCGCGCTCGACGTCAACCTGGACGCTCTGAGGCAGTACCTCCTAGAGACACATTCCGAGCTGTGGAACAGGCTGAGGCCTTTCGCAGGCGCCCGTGTGTACGTGTTCCACCCTGCGTTCGGCTACTTCACGGACGCCTACGGTCTCGTGCAGGTTCCGATAGAACTAGGGGGAATGGAACCCGGGGCGCGCGAACTGGCCGCGCTCATAGAACGGGCGCGGGCGGACGAGGCGCGCGTCGTCTTCGTGCAGCCGCAGTTCTCTTCGAACGCCGCGACCGCGATCGCCGACGAGATCGGCGGCGTGGTAGTGACGATAGACCCTCTGTCCGAGGACTACATCGAGAACCTGCGGGAGATCGCGGGTGAGATGGAAGAGGCCCTGAGCAGGTGACCCAATTCAACGACATGCAAGGCGTCCCGTCGGCGCCCGACACCGGCCGGGTGGACCAGAGCCGCAACGGGCGACCGAACGGGGGGACGGTGGACTCCCCGCCGGCAGTCAAGCTCGCGAACGTCTCGTTCGCTTACGACGGGACGCCGGTCATCGTCGGCGCCGACCTCACGGTCGATTGCGGCGAGTTCGTGACGGTTGTCGGCCCGAACGGCGGGGGCAAGAGCACCCTCCTAAGGCTTGTGCTCGGGCTGCTGCAGCCCGACAGCGGCAGCATCGAGGTCTTCGGGTGCGGACCCGAGGAGTCGAGCCCTCGAATGGGATACGTCCCCCAGCACTCGGCGACCGATCCCAGCTTTCCAGCCACGGTGCTCGATGTGGTTCTGATGGGCCGGCTGGGCCACACGCGCACCTTCGGAAACTACACGCGCGATGACGTCTCCGTCGCCAGAGCGGCGCTCGCTGACGTCGAGCTCTCGGAGCTTTCGAAGAGGCCGTTCTCGAAGCTATCCGGCGGACAGCGCCAGCGGACGCTCATCGCGCGCGCGCTCGCGGCCGAGCCCGACATCCTCCTTCTCGACGAACCGACCGCCAACCTCGACATAGCCATGGAGAACGAGCTCTACGAGATCCTCCAGCGCCTGCGCGAGCGACTGACGGTTCTCCTGGTCTCGCACGACCTCGCGTTCGTCTCTGGCTTCACAGACACGGTGGCATGCGTCAACCGCACGGTCGCCGTTCACACGACGAGCGAGGTGACGCCGGAGTTGATCAACGAGCTCTACGGCCGCGACGTGCGCTTCGTCCGACACGACCACCTGACCGGAGGCGGCCCGTGAGCGAGTTCCTCGAGGCGGTAGGCTCGTACGCGTTCATGCGGAACGCGCTCCTGACGGGACTCCTCGCCAGCGTCGCGTGCGGGGTCGTTGGCTCGTTCGTGGTCGTCCGCAGGATCAGCTACATCGCGGGCGGGATAGCGCACTGCGTCCTGGGCGGCATCGGCGCCGCTCTCTACCTCGAGCGCGTGCACGGGTGGGATGCGCTCGACCCGCTGCACGGCGCGCTCGCCGCGGCGCTCCTGGCGGCGGTGGTCATCGGGCTCGTCAGCCTGCGGGCGAAGCAGCGCGTGGACACGGTCATCGGCGCGGTCTGGGCGATAGGCATGGCGTCCGGCGTCCTCTTCCTGTCGCAGACGCCCGGCTATGGAGAGGACCTGATGAGCTATCTCTTCGGGAACATCCTCATGGTCACGGGAAGCGACCTGTGGCTGCTCGCCGCGCTGGACGTCGTCGTCGTCGCGGCGGCCATCCTCTTCTTCAAGCAGCTCCAGAGCGTCTGCTTCGACGAGGAGTTCTCGAAGGTCCGCGGGCTCAACGTCGACGCGTACTTCGTCTTCCTGCTGGTGCTCACCGCGCTGACAGTGGTACTCCTCGTCACCGTTGTCGGCATCGTGATGGTCATTGCGCTCCTTACGATCCCCTCGGCCGTCGCCGGCCACTTCACCAACCGCCTCTCCCACATGATGGTGGCCGCCATTGGAATCAGCATCGTCCTCACGTCGGCGGGACTCGCGGCGAGTTACGGGCCCGACCTCCCCGCCGGCGCGACGATCATCGTGCTCGCGGGAGTCACGTATCTGCTTGTCGCGGCAGGCTCGGTGCTGCTCAGGCGGCGAGCCCCGCAACGCTGACCTCCGGCGCAGGCCCCCGGAGCGGCTCCTGCACGCGCGCCGAGGCATGGACCACGTGGGCGGACACCACGCAGAAGCGCCCCCGGCACGCAAGCCGGGGGCGCTGTTCGTTCACTCACGGGAGTTCCACACTCCCGATTCGAAGGACTACTGGTACATCGCCTTGATGGTCGCCCAGCTCAGCGCCTCCACCGGCGACGGACCGACGTAGCCGTCGACGACGAGCGTGTACTCGAGACCACACGGCTGGCACGAGAAGACCGACGGGCCGACCCAGATCCAGTAGAGCCCGGGCTGCAGCGTCTCGGTGATCTCTACCGCCTCACAGGGGGCGCCCGTGGCCGACGCGATGACTATGTCCGGGTCGTCGCAACCGAGCGGCAGGTTGCCGTCAAGGAAGAACACGAGGACCGGGAACTCGGCCAGCACGCGCAGCGTGATCGTGTTCGAGGCGCCGAGGTAGATCTGATACCAGTCGGTGTCTCTGGTGTAGTCGTCGTAGGTGCCGCTGGTTCCGAAGACCACGGTCTCGTCGGCGCTCGGCGGCAGTGTCTGGAAGACGGCCGGCTCGGAGTTGCATCCGCCGTTGTAGACGTCGTTGTAGCCGGGGCCGCAGTCGGGCTCGCCCTCGAGGATCGCCACGGCCGGCTCCTCAACGTCGCACGGCGTCCGAGGGAATATCTCGAAGACGTACTCGCCGCAGTCCTCGTTGTACCCGTCAATGACGAAGTAGTAGGTCACGCCCTCGAAGAGGAAGATGTTCTCCATCATCGACTGGTACCCTAGCGGACCGCACGCGTCGTCGCTGCAGCAGACGACGTTCCCCTCCACCTCCTCGAAAATGTAGAGCTTCGTGTCGTACTCCGACTGGCAGAGCGAGACGTCGACGACGACGTCGGTCAGGGGCGTGAAGCTGTAGACCACGTCCGGAGCAACCGACTCCGGGTACGGGCACACGACGTCGTAGTCGTTGAGGGCGGAGCACGTGTTCCCGGTGTCGGTGAACGGGAGGTCCGGGATCGGCACGGCGGAAGCGATGTCCTCTCCCGCCTCGCGCCCCTCGTAGGTTGGCGTGCCTGATGTCGCCGCGCCCTTCTCGGCGATCACCAGGGTGCTGTTGGTCGCGCCGCTGACGACGGCCGCGACCAGCACGAGAAGAACGACGAAGCTAGCAGTGCGCATCTCGACACCTCCTGGAGATTGACACTCCCTCAGTAATGACCAAAGACGAATGACACCGACAGCGCTGTGCGTGTCGCGCAGCGCTTCACGTTGCCGGCCCCGCCACCGGCGGGCCGCTATGCGATCTGAACACGGACAGTCTATCACACATTTCTTTGTAGTGTCAAGAATGGTCTCGCGACCGCTGCGGGGACCGGACTGCAGCGTGGCTCCGCGCAGCGGCGGGGGCCCGAATCCGCCGGAGCGTGTGCGAGACAGCGGTGTATGCTAGCATTGGTCCACGTGAGGGTCAGGAAGCACTGGCCAACCAAACCCGCGAGGAATTGGAGAGCACCAGAGCCCGTAGAGCGCGCGAACCCGCGAGGCAGCAGAGAGGGCGAGAGCCCGGAGGTCCCATGGCGGCGCCCGCCAGATACCCGATACCGGGCGACAGGTGCAGGACCGAGGAGACCATCCTCAGGAGCCGGTTCATCACGACGCTGGCTCACGCGGACTCCGTCGAGGCGGCCAGGGGATTCATCGCGGAGGTCTCCGGGGAGTTCCCGGACGCCAACCACAACTGCTGGGCCTACGTCGTGGGCCCGCCGGGCGACACGAGTCGCGTGGGGATGAGCGACGCGGGCGAGCCGCACGGCACGGCCGGACGACCGATGCTCGACGTCCTCCTCGGCAGCGGCGTCGGCGACATCGCCGCCGTCGTCACACGGTACTACGGCGGCACGAAGCTCGGGAAGGGCGGACTCGTCCGCGCCTACGGGAACGGCGTCAAGGAGGCGCTGGAGAAGCTCGAGCTCTCGGAGCTGGTCCAGACGATCTCGATCGCGGCCACCGTCGGCTACTCGGACGTCTCCCCCGTCAAGCACGCCCTGCCGCAGTTCGAGGCCCAGATCGTGGACGAGGACTACGGTACCGACGTCGTCCTGCACCTGGTACTGCCGGAGGAGCACCGCGAGGCGTTCGCGGACGCGCTGGCGGGAATGACCAACGGACGGGCGGTACTGGAGGAACGGTAGCCGCCGCCCGGGACGCGCCTCAGGCACCGCGGACTTGCCACGGACCCTTGAGATGGCGTAAGCTGACCGATGAGCAGGCGTCGGACCCAGGCGGGCCCGGCGCCCGAGCGTCCGGCCCGGCGCAGGGCCGACGCACGGACGACCGGCGAGGCGCCGGAAAGCTGTTCAGACGTCCCCCGTCCAGGGAGACACTGTCATGGCCGACAAGAAGAAGCCCGTCGAGATCGACTTCGAGTTCCGCGAGCGGCTGAGCGCGGTCCTCGGCGGCAACCACCACAACTACTGCTACCAGTGCGGCGCGTGCGTCGCCCAGTGCCCCGCGGCGCGCTACAGCGACCGCTTCAACCCGCGCTCCATAATGCTCGACGCGCTGCTCGGACGGGGTGACGTGCTCCTCGGCCCCGACTCGCCCATCTGGCTGTGCACGAACTGCTACAGCTGCTACGAGCGGTGTCCGCAGGACGTGCGGCCGATCGAGGTCATAGTCGCCCTGAAGAACATGGCGTACGAGGACGAGGCCGCGCCCGGAGAGGTCACGTCGTTCACGCAGAACATCACGAAGACGGGGTTGTCCGGCATGGTGACGCCGGCAGTGCAGAAGATGCGCGAGAGACTGGGCCTCCCCGAGCTCAAGCAGGTCCCTCTCGACGAACTGCTCAAGATACTCGAGGACTAGGACCGAAGCGCCCCGGACCTGTGACGGCCCGCGGCGGGGACCCGGTACGACACACGGGCGGACGGCCGCCCCGGAGGTAACGCGGCATGAAGGTCACGCCGTTCTACGGCTGCATGATCCCCATCAAGTACCCGCAGATGGAGGCGGCGTTCAAGCGGACGATGCCCAACCTGGGTGTAGAGCTGATCGAGCTCGAGGGGTTCACGTGCTGCCCCGACCCCATCTTCTTCAAGGCGAAGGACGTCCTCGGCTGGCTGACCGTGGCGGCGAGGAACCTCTGCGTCGCGGAAGAGGCCGGGATGGACATCGTGACGCTCTGCAGCGGATGCACGGCGACACTCAAGGAGGCCGTCTTCCTGCTCGCCGAGGACGAGGACCTCAAGAAGAAGGTCAACAAGCGCCTCGCGAAGATCGGAAAGGAGTACAAGGGCACGACGAAGGTCGAGCACGCGGTCGTCGTCATCAGGGACGAGCTGGGCATCGATCGTGTCCGGGAATCTGTTACACGGCCGCTCGAGGGTGTCAAGGTCGCCATCCACTACGGCTGCCACCTCCTGAAGCCCAGCCAGATCATGCACGTCGACGATGCTGACTACCCCTCGATACTGGAGGACCTCGTCGATGCGACCGGCGCGACGCCCGTCTCTCACGAGGAGGAACTTCTCTGCTGCGGCAAGGGATGCATCGACGACGACATGCCGCTCGACATGGTCTACAGCATCTTCTCTTCCATCAGGGACTCCGGCGCCGACTGCATGGGACTCATCTGCCCCACTTGCTTCTCTTCGTTCGACCTGGGTCAGATAGTCGTGGGCCGGAAGAGGGACACGAAGTTCGACATCCCCGTCATCTACTACTTCCAGCTGCTGGGCCTGGCGCAGGGCCTGTCGGCCGAGGACGTGGGTCTCGGGCTTCACAAGGTCAAGGCTGACCGCGTCTTGGAGCGTGTAGGCGCAGTCTAGTTGACCCCGGATAACTACCCCGCTGTTGCCCTTTCCTTACGGCTGATTCCGTGCTATAATGTAAGTGGTGAAACGAACTGCACACGTCAGGCTCTGGCCCGACTGTGGGCATGTCCGACCGCGATTCGCGGCGGGGCTCGTCGCGAGGGCGACTCTCACTACCACCACGTCCCTCTCCTCGTCGTTCATGCCACGGTTCGCAGATTCACATGAGTCGTCAAGAGCGCCCCTGAGGAGACACCCATGCGCTGCATCGGAATGATCGCGGCCCTCGCGGCCGTACTGCTTGCGGCCACCCCGGCCGCAGCGGCCAACTCCTACTTCGAGATAACGTCGGCCGGCGAGGTGGTCAGCGGACCGCCGTATCCGACAGTGTGGCACGGCGCCGACGTCGCCCACGAGGCAAACACGAACTACGAGCGAGACGGACGGCTGGCGCTCGGGATAAGGCGCGCTTTCGACGGTGTCGGGGACGTGCCCTGCCTGGACCTCAAGTGCCTCGAGGACTCGCCACCGGGTGGCGGCTTCGACGTCAGCACGGGATTCGAGCTGAGATACGACGCCGACCGCGAAGGCGACGGTGCGACAGACGAGTTCAGGGTCGTCCTGATGGCGGAGCTGTATGCCGCGGGTGGGCGCCCGGGGCGCCTCGCGGTGTTCGACGACTCCGTGCCCATAGTCGACCCCGGGCGCTACTTCGACGCACACGTGTCCGGCGTTTCCGCCGAGTTCACTGGCTGCGTCCAGTTCGATCGCGGCATCAAACACGAGCTCTCATTCCTCATAGAGGTGCCCACCGGCGTCACGCTGACAGAAGCGAGGGTGATCGTCCGTGAGCAGACCCTGGACAGCGCCAGGTCCGGCAGCCCGGAGCTGATCACGAGCTACTTCGTCGACAACCCCGAGGCCAGGTTCGACGTCGTCCTGACCCTCACGGTCGACGATTCCCTGTGCGACCCCGAGCTGCTCGCGGCTCTCACACTGAGCGGTCGCTTTCTCGGAGGCTCGTCACCGGTCCAGGAGACGACCTGGGGCGGGATCAAGGCGCGCTACGGGGAGTAACGACCCGCCTCGAACGACGCAGGAGCGAGGAACTGACGAGACAAGACGGCGGCCTCCTTCGGACGAAGGGGGCCGTCCTCTTGTCAACCGGCGACGGGGCACAGGCCTCAGCCCACCCCGCGAGCTTGGTGTGCGGGGGCGCGGATGGTATCCTCGACGCGTGGTGGGATCGGCACGCGGGAGTGGACCATCGAAAGGCGATGAATGCGCCCGAGACTTCAGTTCCTAGACGATGAGCTCATCGATCGCGTCGTCAGCGAAGCGCTCGACGTGCTCGCGACGACGGGCATGAAGGTGCAGAACGACGACGCGGTAGCGCTGCTCACGGACAACGGCGCGACGCTGGACGACGTGACGGGACGCGTGACGTTCCCCGGCGATCTCGTGATGGACGCGGTGGCCCGAGTTCCGGCCGGATTCGAGCTCTTCGACGTGAAGGGCGAGCGCACTCACGACCTGTCCGGCGACAACGTACACTTCGCTCCGGGCTCGTCAGGCATCACCGTGCTAGACCACGAGACAGGCGAAATGCGCGCGCCCGTGACGCGCGACTTCGTCCGGTTCACCAAGCTGACGAGCCGAATGGAGTTCATAGACGCCCAGAGCACCGCGTTCGTAGCGACCGACGTCCCTGAGGCGGTTCAGGACAGCTACAGGCTGTTCCTCTGCCTTCTCTACTGCGAGAAACCGGTGATCACTGGCGCATTCACCGTCGAGTCGTACGCGCTCATGCGGGACATGCAGGTGGCCGTACGAGGCAGCGCGGACGCTCTCAGGGAGAAGCCGCTGACGGTCTTCTCCTGCTGCCCGACTGCGCCGCTCAAGTGGAGCAACGTCACGGCCCAGAACCTCTTGGACTGCGCGGCGGACTCCGTGCCCGTCGAGTACATCTCGATGCCGCTCATCGGGTTCGTGGGACCGGTCACGATAGTGGGGAGCCTCATACAGCACACGGCCGAGACGCTGAGCGGAGTCGCGCTGAGCCAGATCGCCAATCCCGGGACGCCCGTGCTCTACGGCGGCTCACCCGCGGCCTTCGACATACGCTACGAAACGACTCCGATGGGCGCCGCGGAGACCCAGATGCTAGACTGCGCCTACGCGGAGATCGGGAAGCGGCTCGGCATCCCGACACAAGCCTACATGGCGTTGAGCGACGCCAAGGCGCTGGACGCACAGGCCGGTCTCGAGACGTCGATGAGCGCGACGCTCGCCGCGCTGTCCGGTATCAACAGCATCTCGGGCCCGGGCATGATGGACTTCGAGCGCTGCGTAAGCGAGGAGAAGCTCGTCGTGGACAACGAGATCTGCGGTCTGACCCGGCGGTTGGTCCGCGGCATCGAGCCGCGGGACGACTTCCCATCCAGACCCCTCTTCGAGGAGATGCTCCGCGAGGGCCATCTTCTCATCGCGGAACACACTCTCGAGCACCTGGGAGTCGAGCATCACTTCCCCGGGCCTGTGATAGAACGCGCGAACTTCGACCGCTGGCAGGACGAAGGGTCGACGACGCTAGGCGAGCGCGCGCACGCGGAGGTCGTCCGCCACCTCGAGGAGTATGAACCCTCGAGACTGCCCGGCGGCGTCAGAGAGACACTTGAGGAGATGATGGGCGCGGAGGCCGCGCGCCATGGCATGGAAGAGCTGCCGGAGCGGGAGGCCTGACGTAGTGAGACGGGTCATAGGCATCCCGCTCTCGAGCATCGTCCCGTCCGAGGACTCCGTTCTTGCGGCGATGGGAGTGCCGGGAGACGCGGAACAGGGCGAGAGAGTAGAGAAGCTGGTCGCCGACGCTCTCGACGAGCTGCGCGGAGTGGCGTGTCCCAGGGCCGTTGTCGCAAGCGTGACCGCTGACGAGTTCTCCGCCATCTATGAGGGCGAGGGCGACAACCACGACCCCTCTCCCCTCGCGGATGTGTTCCCCAGGGCCGAGGCGCTCGTGCTCTTCGTCGCCACGCTCGGCGCCCCGGTCGGACAGCGCGTCTCGGAGCTCTTCGACGAGGGCGCGCTCGCCCTCGGCTCGACGCTCGACGCGGCCGCGTCCGAGGCCACGGAGCTCGCGGGCGTTCACCTCGACAGAACCGCCCTGCGCGTTGCGCTCGAGTCCGGCGTAGCCGACGAGAGAACCCGCGCGCTCCGCTACAGCCCGGGCTACTGCGGGTGGAGTCTGACCGGCCAACGGGCGCTCTTCTCGGCGCTGGACGCTCGGGAGATCGGGGTCACTCTGACCGACTCGTGTCTGATGGAGCCTATCAAGTCGATATCGGGCGTAATCGTTCTCGGACCGCGCGAGACCCACGAGTTCGACGACGACTACCCCTTTTGTGCGGACTGCCGCACGCACGACTGCCGGAGGCGCATCGCGGAACTCTGACGAGTTCGCCGCGCCCGACGGACCTGATGCGCCCGACAGCCGGGACGCGCCCTACAGAACAGACACCGGAGAGAACACATGGAGACCCTCCAGAAGATCGCGTCTGAACTCGAGCGCGGACACGACAAGGAAGTTCGGGAACTCGTGAAGTTAGCGCTCGACGACTCGGTGCCGGCCGCGACGATCCTGGAGGACGGGCTCATCGCGGGCATGCAGGTTGTCGGCGAGAGGTTCCGCGCGCACGAGATCTTCCTTCCTTCTGTCCTGTTGTCGGCGCGCGCCATGAACGCCGGGGTCGAGTTGCTCGAACCACACCTGGGCAAGACCGACGCCCGCAGCCGAGGCACGATAGTCATCGGCACTGTCAAGGGCGACCTCCACGACATCGGCAAGAACCTCGTGGGCATCATGCTCAGCGGCGCCGGATTCGAAGTGGTCGACCTTGGCAAGGACGTGTCGCCCGAGGCCTTCGTCGACGCGGCGAGCGAGTCGGGCGCGGACGTCATAGGGATGTCGGCGCTGCTCACCACGACGATGCCTGCGATGAAGGACGTCGTCGCGCTCGTCGAAGAGCGAGGCATGACGGGCAAGGTCAAGACCATCGTCGGCGGCGCGCCGGTCACTGAGGACTACGCACGCGAGATCGGAGCCGACGGCTACGGGTTCGACGCGGCCAACGCAGTCGAGTGCGTGAGAGAGCTGATCGGCTGAGGTCGGGACGGCGGAGTTGCGGCCGCGGCGACGCCTTCCAACGGAGCGGCGATGGGACCATTCCTCGAACGACTGAAGGACGGACCGGTGCTCGTGGCGGACGGCGCCATGGGCAGTTTCCTCATGAAGCACGGGCTGGAGCCCGGGCGGGCGCCGGAGTCGTTCAACCTGGAGCGCCCCGAGGTCCTGCGCGAGGTCGCGCGTCTCTACCTGGAGGCCGGCGCCGAGGTTGTGCAGACCAACACGTTCGGGGGCTCCGCGCTCAAGCTCGCGTCCTACGACCTGGATGACAGGACCGAGGAGATCAACTCCGCCGCCGTCATGGCCGTGCGCGAGACAGTGGGCGAGGGCGCCTACGTCTCCGGCTCCTGCGGTCCGTGCGGCCGCATGCTCGCCCCCTACGGAGACGCAGAGCCGGAAGAGGTCCGCGAGAGCTTTCGCCGCCAGATCGGGGCGATGGTCGACGCGGGGGTGGACGTGGTGTGCGTCGAGACGATGACCGATCTCGCCGAGGCAACGCTCGCCATCGAAGCGGCGCGAGAGGTCTCGCTCGACGTGCCCGTGATGGCCACCATGACCTTCGACGCCACGCCTCAGGGGTTCTACACGATAATGGGAGTCGACGTGCCGAGCGCGGCGCGTGGACTTCTCGCCGCCGGCGCGAATGTCGTGGGCTCGAACTGCGGGAACGGGATCGAGAAGATGGTCTCGATAGCCAAAGAGTACCGCGACTGCACGGACGCGCCACTCATCATCCAGTCCAACGCGGGCCTGCCCGAGATGGAGGGCGGCGAGGTCGTCTACCGCGAGACGCCCGAGTTCATGGCGGAACGGGCGCTGCAACTGCTCGAGGTCGGCGTCCAGATCATCGGCGGGTGCTGCGGGACGACTCCGGAGCACATCCGGGCGATCCGAGCCGCCGTGCGTCCCCGGCCCCAGGCGGACGCTGCCGCGGCCTGACGCGGGTCGACAGCGCGTGCCCTGCGACCACCGGGCGCATCAGTCCAACGTTCCCCGAAATCGCAGTATCACGACCATTCCCTCGAACGCGCCCCACCTGAGCGGCGACACGTGGAGAGGGTCTGGACCCGCGTGGATGACGAGGTCCCACTTGTCCAGCACCCCGTTGCCGTTCGCGTCCGAGTAGAGAGCTCCGATGTGGCCGAACTGGCCCCACCCGCGGTACTTGACCGCGATCAGGTCGCCGGGGCGCACGTCGGTCCCCCACTCGACCTTCTCGCCTGGAGTCCCACCGGAGATCTCGAACTCGGCGACGCGCGGAAGCTCGTCCACGAGCATCGCAACGTTGTAGTTGCGGTCGACCGCGCGACCCGACCACTCGCCGTGCGCCGCCACGAGGACGTCCGCGCAGTCGACGCCGATGTAGTTCGTGCTCTGGTACACGGTGGAGCCGAAGAGGCCCGGGACGTTGAGGAAGGACGAGACGTATCCCAGATACCCCTCGCCGTCGCGGACCGAAACGCGGAGCACGGACGGCGAAAGCCCCTTCTCGTCCGAGTCGTCGATGCCCGGCGAGCGCTCGACGCGCTCGTCCGACTCGACCTCCGCCTGGAACCAGAAGCTCCCGACGTCGCTGTACCGGTACTGCGGGCCTCCGAGACGCCGCGACAGCCTCCGCAGGTAGTTGCGTATGCGTTCGCCGAGCCCGATGCAACTGACGACACTGAGCGGCTCGATCTCCCACCGGCCTCGGAACTCCTTCAGTTCCTCGCGCTCGTATCGGATCCGGGCGTAGCCCGTCCACTTGTAGGGGTCAGGCTCCCAGGGCTGGTTCGCGTTCTGGTAGTTCGTTGAGAGGTCAGGGAGGATGCGGTACCAACGGATCTCGCAACCGGGTCGCTCTGCGACCCGCAGCTTCACGCGCTGCCCCTTCAGAGGGTAGACGGCCGGTCCGTCCAGCCACGGTCCGTCGTCGATGCGCGCGGCTACGGCCACCGCGCTTTTCCCGACCGACGCCGGCAGCAGCAGGCAGACCGCGAGCATCACGATCGTGTGTCGCCGCGCGAGAACACGCATGGTCCTAAGCTCCCCCCGGTGTGACCCCGAAGCTCTTCACGGTGCGAGACGACATCGTCGCAACTCGGCGCGCACCGCGCAAGGGGCGAAGGTCGCCCGGCAACCGCCGATGTGTTGGGCAAAAGGTGAGGACTCTTCAATGAGAGCTTGACATATATCGTCCCCGTGGCGATTATGCGGGCGTACGGTGCAACTCAACCGACGCGCCGCGCTGCGCGGTCGTTCAGCCCAAGGAGGAGACGATGGGAAGGGTACTGCTAATGCTGGTCCCGGTACTGGTCCTTCTGGTGTCCCCGACCGGAGACGCCGCCACGATACGAGTCTCGGCGGGCAGGCCGGGAACGACCATTCAGGACGCGATAGACGCGGCCGCCCCCGGCGACACCGTAGCGATCGAGTGCGGCACTTACTACGAGTACGGACTCGTCATGAAGGAGGGCGTGACGCTTCGGAGCGAGACCGGTGACACAAGTTGTGTCACTATCGACGCGCAGCTCAACGACACCGTCATCTACTGCACCGACCTGACCGACGCAACGGTCATAGAGGGCATCAAGTTCACGGGCGGGTCGGCCGCGGACGGAGGGGGCATGTGCTGTGAGAACGCGTCTCCGCAGGTCGTGAGATGCGCGTTCGTGGAGAACGACGCCACTGGCGCCGGCGGCGGCGTCTGCTGCTGCTGTTCGTCGCAACCCGTCTTCACGGAGTGCACGTTCAGGGACAACATGGCCTACGAGGGCGGCGGACTGGCGGGGCGAAGCGCCTCGTGCGAGATCACGGTCGTAGAGTGCTCGTTCCTAAACAACGACACCTATCAGGGCGGCGGCGCCGTGTTCTCGGACACGGTGGCCGTGCTCTTCAACGACTGCCGCTTCGCCTACAACGACGTGACGACGTTCGGCGGCGGGTTAATGACGTCGGGCGGCATCTGCGACATCTCGGGCTGCACGTTCGAGCTGAATACCGCCGGGCGCGGAGGAGCGCTTACCGTCGGCGGCCCGGCCGTGTGCGGCGTCGAGCACACGCTCTTCTACCAGAACAGGGGTGACTTCGGCGGCGTGCTCTACGGCTACAGCTTCTCGCCCACGAGGGCCTTCACGTCGCTCGCCAACTGCACTCTCGTAGGGAACGTCGCCACGTTCGACGGAAACGCCCTCGCGCTCCGCCAGAACTTTCTCTGCGACGTTCAGCGCTGCATACTCACGCTCGGCGTGGGGGGAACCCCCGTCACCTGCGAGACACCCGTACAGCCCTACCCCAACTTCTCCTGCACCAACGTCTTCGGCAACTACGGCGGCGACTGGGTCGGCTGCCTCGCCGGGATGTATCTGATGGACGAGAACTTCTCGGAGGACCCGCTCTTCTGCATGGAAGAGAACCCCGATCTCCCCTACTCGCTCAACGAGAACTCGCCCTGCCTGCCGGAGTACAGCCCCTGCGGCCAGCTGGTCGGCGCGTTCGAGCAGGGTTGCGGCGACGAGACGGCGATCGAGAACGTCACGTGGGGCATGGTCAAGTCGATGTACAGATAGGCGGGTGACGCGAGGGCTGGCGCCTCCTCCCGCTCGGTCTCGCCGAGATCGGGAACGCAACGAAGGCCAGGGAAAGCCAAGGGCCCGCTCGAGAGAGCGGGCCCTCTCTGCGGCGAACTCCGAGCGACCGTTGGCACCACCTGCCACCGGCCGTGCGGCAGGCTATTGGTCGGCGAGCGCCGCCTCGACGTGCGCGCGGACGATCTCGATGCAGCCCGGGTCACGATCGTCCGTCCACACGGCCGCGGCGACGTGGTCGCTCGTTATGACCGCGCCGCCCGAACCTTCGACCGCCAGCGCCTCCTGACGCTCCGGCGACAGCGCCTCTGTGAACTCCAGCGCGAACACGCCGGTCTCAGAACCCGTCGAAGCGCTCTCGTAGATCGCGACCAGCGCCGCACGGACGTTGGCGGTACGCTCCGCCATCAGCTCCTCGACGCGCGTCATGAACCCGCCGGGAGACTCGTTCAGAGCCTCTGTCTCCCACTGCGCCTCTTCCTCCACCGTTGGGGGCATCACGAACACGCTGATGAAACCGACGACGCGACGGTCCGCCGTGATCATGGGGTTGGAATCGACCGGTATCGGCGTGGCGCCCAGGGCGGCGTCGATACGCTTCGGGGCGCACACCCCGCCCAGTGCGTCCTCCGAAGGTATGAGGGCCTGCAGCAGCGGAGACTCTACCTTCTCGAGCGAGGGGGCTTGCCCCGCGGACGGCGCCGGGGCCTCGGGAGAGACCTCGGTACTGGCCGCTTCCGCCGAGGCCCTGCCTGTCTCCGGCCCGTCAACGACGAGGAGCAGGTTGTAGCTGAGATTACTGAATCCCGTCGGAACCGCGTTCGGCGCGGCCCGCGGTGGCTCGACCCACAGGATACCGTCTATCACGAACTTGAACGCCCACTGGCCGGCGCCGCCGAAGTCCGCGAGAGGGCGTCGCAGTTCGTAGACGCCTGGCTCCATGCACTCCATCACCCAGGCGTCGGTAGACCACCCGTTGAACTCGCCGGCGACCGCGACCACGGACCCGTCGTCCGGCATCACCTGCTCCATCAGCATCCGCCTTCCGGTATCCCCTCGCGATACCGACTCGTACCGCAGGTGATCGAACCGGAAGACGACCGTGTCACCCTCTATCCGGTAGCCGAAGGGCTCGTAGTCGGCATCGCCCACCGCCGCGGCGGTCAAAACGATCGCGATGGCGAGGACCCACGTGACCGGTCTGATCGCTGCCCGCATCATGCGTCCCCCCTTTCGAGCGTGGACTCCAGCTCGGCCGAGAGCGTCTTGACGATCTCGGCGACTCTCGATGTTCGCTCGTCGTATTCGGCGCGCAGGCGGTCTCCCGCGTCGGGTTCGTTCTTGTACTCCAGGTCCATGACAGCGGCTACCAAGTCGAAGTACTCGGGACGCAGCGTGTCCTCCGCTCCCACCGAAAGCCTGTATGCCGCCCGCAGGTTCTTGAGGAACTCGAGGGCGCGCGACAGCTCGGCAAGCTCCGGCGCGTGCGACGAGTCTCTCCTAGCTACTATTGGCAGCAGCCCGGTGTTGACGGGATGCCTGATCTTGAACGCCGCTTTGTACATGAGGAGCAGCATCAGTATGTCTCTCAAGCCTCCGATGCCGTCCTTGACATCGGTCGAGGCGGTACCGGTCTCCAGGGCGTCCGCGTGTCGGGACTCGAGTTCACCACGCATGCTCGAGACGTAGTCGCGTCTCCTCGAGAACAGGTGTTCCCGCACGATGCGGCGCCAGTAGACCTCCGCGAAGCGCTTGGTTCCGACGATCATTCTCGCCTCTAGAATCTGCGAGCGGTCGACGAACGCGTCCTCGCGGTCGCTCTCCAGAAACTGCTCCAGCTCGTCCATGGTGGTCACGTAGTGCCCGAAGTGGTCGGCGAATCGGTAGTGCGGAAGCGTGCCCCGCTTGATGATCTCGGCGTTCATCTTCGCGATGATGCGTCCCGCGTACGCGCGCACGTCCTCGTGCCCCGTGTTCAGGAGGATCATCAGGTCGAAGTCGTCGTCGTAGGCCTGCTCGCGTCCGAGCCCGCCGGTCGCGAACACACCCAGGAGGTCGTACGTCGCTACTCTGAATCGCTCGGTGAGGTCGATCTCCCGCTTGCAGCAGTCGAAGAGGTCCTCGATGTAGGCGTCGGCGACTCGCGTGAACTGGGCGTCCGAACGCGAGGCCGGATCGCCCGACAACGTACCCAGACCGATGCGGAGAAACTCGAGGTCGTAGTAGTCACCCAGCTTCTTGACCGTCGTCGCGAAGTCCTCTTCCGGGTCGAGCGAGGCGATGACGCCGCGTGACACGTCCCGCAGCGCGTTCTGGTCGTGCAGCCTCGTCAGGACCGCCGGGTAGTCCTCCCCCGCACGCTCCAGGAACCTCAGGAAGTAGCGGCTCGAGCCGGTGTGCACCCCGATGAGGTCCCTGAGACGGTCCCGCCACAGGACGACCTCCGGGTCCCAGATGTCCGTCTCCAGCAGTTCCGCCACCGCCCGGACGGCGTCGTCACCGAGGCTGTGCAGGTAACGGTTGACGAGTCTCGGGCGCCTGAAAAAGAGCTCGATGAGCCTGACGCCCGCGTTCGGCGACGCCACCAGGCGTGTTCGGAAGGCCGCGGACAACTCCTCAAGGAAGCGGGAGCAGCCCGGGCAGGTCCGGTTCCTCGCGAGGATGGTGATCACTGCCATCACCGTTCCCATCGCGGAGTCGACGCACCCCGCGAGCGAGTCGACGATCTTCTCCCGCGACGCGTCCGACAGGGAGTCGAGATCCTCGATGTAGCGCCTGAGCAGCCGATTGTCGTCCTGCTCGATAGACCTGATGATGTCGGTCCAGTAGGTCGTGCCGTCAAAGAAGGCGCTGCCGCGCGCGAAGTCCTCGGGAACGTTCCCGTCGTATGCGGGTGAGAACACATCCGCGAACACGGTGGTCTTCGTGAGGTGTTCGGTGCAGAGCGGCATCAGTTCTTTGGCGTTCAGACGGACGCTCTCGATGTGCTCGTAGTAGTCGACGAGCAGCTGCGTCCCCGGCCGGATTGTCCCGACCTGCCGGTATCCGAGGATCTGCGCGACGTCGTCCAGGTTGTCGCGCATGATGTCGTCGTCGACGTAGATCTCCTCGTCCTGCGCGACGACCAGCTGGTAGATGAAGCGGAAGACCTCGAGGAAGCTAAGCGACTTCTCCATGTCGTCGAGAATGCCGGCCTCGTCCGGCATCTTGAGCTTGAGAGCGTCGGAGATGAGCCAGGCGTTGACCTCTCCCACCTGGTGCATCGTCTTGAGGACCGCGAAGAGCCCCTTTATGGTCCGGAGCCCGTCGTCCTTGGGGTAGATGCGCTCAGTGGCGAGAGGCCTTCCCAGCAGAGACCGCAGCTCGCCGAGCATCCCTCGCAGATACCCCTCGTGCCACTTCTGGTCCTTTCCCGGCCTGTAGAAGTAGCGCGAGACGACGGAGGTCTGGAACTCGTGAAACAGCTGCTCGTCCCCGGTGATGAGGGCGCCGCCGATCATCTCGCTGATGAGCACGAAGTCGTGGACCGCTCCGTCAAGCATCCTGCGGTACTCCGGGATGGCCGCGCTGAAACCCCTCTCTCCCACGTGCTCCGAGATGTGGAAGTGGAGACCCGTCGCGTATCGGAGCATCTCGGAACTGACGCGCGCGATGGCGTCGTTCAGAGCGTCGCGCCCCTCGCCCCCGTCGTCGATGACGCCGACGTCGATGTCCTCGAGGTCCGCCTTTGTGCCTACGCCGACTATTGCGTATCTCGGCACGTCCTTTCCCTCGAGCAGCACGCCAAGCAGCTTCTCGATGTAGGTGCCGGAGAGCGTGCGGAAGGTCGTGCCGGTCTTCAGCATGAACTGCCGCTCTACGGCCGAGCGGTTCATCGGCGACGCGAGGTTGAGACGTAGCGCGTCGAGGCAGTCCAGGCTCATCCTGAGGAACTGAAGGCAGTAGTAACACCCGAGGAACGAGAGCTTCTCGTGCTGGTGCGCGCCGATGCCTAGGATGACGTCCATCTCCGACGCGAAGTCCTCGGCGGGCCGCCAGAGGTGGACGAGTCCCGCCTGCCGGTGTCCCTCGAGCTTCGAGACGACCGCGTCCAGGTGTCGGCGGACGGCGTGAATGTACCGCCGGTTGTGGTTGGCCAGGACCTTCGCGTCCTGTTCCAGTATCTGGAGGGGATTGCGCATCCGTCTCCTCGGGTTGGTTGCAACTCGGGTGTGTCGGGATCGGCGCCCTGCGTCCTGCCTCTAGCCCTTCAGTCCCTTCGACAGCTCCAGCCCCGCGGCCAGAGCCTTGAGGTTCGCGTCTTCCGTGCCTCGCGGGACGCGCGCGCGCACGGCCGATTCCAGCGAGGGTAGGGTCACGGCGTCCGTCAGGCCCGCAATGAGGCCGACGGCGACCAGATTCGCCGTGATCGGCCGGCCCACCGCTTCTCGCGCGGTCTCGACGATCGGCGCCCGGACCACGCGGTAGGCGCCGCTCGGCACGGAGTCCACCAGATCGTCGTCGACGAGGACCGTGCCGCCCTCCTTCATGTCACCGATGTACTTGTCCACCGACTCCTGGGTCATCGCCAGCAGGAAGTCGAGCCTGTTGGCGACGGGGAAGTCGATGTCGCCGTCGCTTATGACGACGTCCGACCTGCTGACGCCGCCGCGCGCCTCCGGGCCGTATGACTGGGCCTGCGTCGCGGTGCGGCCGTCGTAGATCGCGGCTGCCTCGGCTATGACCTTCCCCGCGAGGAGAAGACCGTGGCCTCCAGCGCCGCTGAGGCGAAGCTCGAACCGTGAGCCCATGGGCACCTCCGTTCGGGTGATGGGGCGTGGACGAGGACACGTGATCGAATCGAAGAGCGGGGCCAGCTGCGGCCGTCACCGGCCGGCGCGTGGCCCCGCGCAAGTCAGTCGGAATCGGGATGATGCTGCGCGATTCGGAACTACTTCTCCTTCACGCGCCTGACGCTGTTGCTCGCGCAGTTGGGGCACGTACGCTCTTCCGTGACACCCGGCGTGTACGGGAGCATACACTCAGAACCGCAGCGAAGACAGACGAACTTGGCTTCCTGGGCCATTCTCTCTCCGTTCGTGTCGCCGGACGCTCCTGCTCGCGGATCCCGCGTCCCGCCGACCCCCGGACCCGCGGGCGCGTCCTAGGCCGTCACGCCCGACTCCGCGGGCTCGAGGACGTCAGCGAGCACCTTCATCGTGTGCCTGACCTCTTCCGGCGTCACCTTCTGCCGCATCTCCTCGACGGCCCGCATGACGGTGGCGAACTTCTGAGCCTCCGCCGCCGAGATCCACTCGAGCTGAAGGCGCTCGGGGCGGATTCCCTTCTTCTCCAGCTCGTCCCAGAGCTTCTCGACGCGCTTCTGCGTCCAGTGCACGGCGCTGATGTAGTGACAGTCGGCGAAGTGACAGCCGGACACGAGCACGATCGGCGCCCCGCGCGCGAACGCGCGCAGGACGAGCTTCTTGTCGACGCGGCCTGAGCACATGGTCCGGATCAGCCTCACGTTGGCGGGGTACTGGAAGCGGTTCGTCCCGGCCAGGTCGCCGCCCGAATACGAACACCAGTTGCAGGCGAACGCGAGGACCTTGTCCATGTTGTCCGTCTCCAGCATCGCGTCGATCTGCGACTCGAGCTGGTCGTCTGTGAAGTGCTTCATCGTGATCGCGCCGAACGGGCACTCCGCGCTGCAAGCGCCGCATCCCGCGCACGCTGCCTCGACGACCACCGCGGGCGCCTTGGCCTTCGTGTCGCAGGAGATGGCGTTGTACGGACAGACCTTCACACAGATGCCGCACGACTTGCAGAGCTCGGGGATGACCCTGGAGGTGATGGCCTCGACGCTCACCTGCCCCTGCATCATGAGGCGGTTGGCTCGGGCGACGGCCGCGCTCGCCTGAGTCACGGAGTCCTTGATGTCCTTCGGGCTCTCCGCGCAGCCGGCGAAGAAGACCCCTTGCGTCGCCGCGTCGACCGGCTTGAGCTTGGGGTGCGCCTCCAGGAAGAAGCCGTCCTGACTGCGCTGAAGCGTCAGCAGTCTCTGTATGACGTCGCTGTCGTGCCTGGGCACCGCGCCCACGGACAGCACGACCATGTCGACGTCGTGCCGCTCGACGCCGCCCTCGGTGGTGTTCTCCACGAAGAGCCTCAGTCCCTTCGTCTCCGGGTCCTCCTCGATCTCGCCCGGGATGCCGCGGATGTACTGGGTGCCGGCCTCCTTGCTCCGCTGGAACAGGTCCTCGAACCCCTTCCCGAACGCGCGGATGTCCATGTAGAAGACCTTGATGTCGATGTCCGGGTAGTGGTCCTTGATGAGGAGGCAGTCCTTGATCGTGTTCATGCAGCAGAAGTTGCTGCAGTACGGGTTCCCCCGCGTCTCGTCTCGAGAGCCGACGCACTGGATGAATGCGACGGTCTTGGGCTGGGTACGCCCGTCGCTCAGTTTGACGAGGTGGCCCTCGGTAGGCCCCCCGGAGTTGATCAGGCGCTCGAACTCCATCGACGTGATTACGTTGTCGAACCTCGTGTACCCGAACTCGTCCATGACGGTCGGGTCGTAGACGTCCATCCCGACGCAGACGATGACCGTCCCGACCTCGATCCGGACCAGCTCGTCCTCGTCGTCGTAGTTGATGCACTTCTTGTCGCAGACCTCGAGGCACTTCCCGCAGGCTATCGGGTTGTTGCCGAGGCACTCGTCTATGTTGAGCACGTATGCGGAGGGTACTGCCTGTGGGAACGGCTGGTAGATCGCCTTGCGCGTTGCAAGGCCGATCTCGAACTCGTTGGGAGCCGTCACCGGGCACACTTCCTCACATTCCCTGCACGCCGTGCACTCACTCGCGTCCACGTACCGCGCCTTCTTGCGGACCGTGACCGAGAAGTTGCCCACGTACCCGTCGACGTTCTCCACTTCGCTGTATGCCAGAAGCTCGATCCGAGGATGTCGACCGACATCCGCCATCTTAGGGCCGAGAATTCATATGGAACAGTCCATGGTGGGATACGTCTTGTCGATCTGCGCCATTATCCCACCGATGGAGGGCTCCTTCTCGACCAGGTAGACCTGATACCCGGCATCGGCGAGGTCGAGCGAGGCCTGGATCCCTGCTACGCCTCCTCCGATGACGAGGGCCTTCTGAGTGATGGGGACGACCATTTCCTTCTGGGGCTCGAGCGCCCGGGCCCTCGCGACAGCCATCTTAACGAGGTCCTTCGCCTTCTCCGTCGCTGCGTCCGGCTCCCCCATGTGCACCCAGCTGCAGTGCTCGCGGAGGTTGGCCATCTCCAGAAGGTAGGGGTTGAGCCCCGCATCCTCGCACACCGCCCTGAACGTCGGCTCGTGCATGCGCGGCGAGCATGACGCTACGACCACTCGGTTGAGGCCGTGCTCCAGGATGGCGTTCTTCAACTCGAGCTGCCCCGGCTCGGAACACGTGTACTTGTTGTTGTAGACGATGGCGACGTCGTCCAAGTCTTCAGCGAACTCAGCGACAGCCGCGCAGTCCACGGTCCCGGCGATGTTCAGTCCGCACTGGCAGACGAACACGCCCACCCGGAGCTTCTCGTCACCGTTCCCTGTTGCCATCACCCTCCTCCGTTCACTGCGCGAGGTTGCCCGCGCACCGTTCCCGCAGTGTCACGCTGTGCGGGTCCGCTACGCGAGACGCGACGCGGCCAGGGCCGCGACGTCGACGATACGGAGCCCGAGCTCCTCTTTGAGCACGGGGTCCTGCTGTGCGCATCCGAGGTGTATCTCACACTTGGGACAGGCCGTCACGAGCGTGTGCGCTCCAGTCGCCTTCGCCTCGCGGAGGCGGTCGGCCTGTATCATCTTGCTGAAGGACGTGCAGTTCTGGAAGCCGCCGACGCCGCAGCAGACGGCGCGCTCCCGAGAGTGCGGCATCTCCACGAGCGTGACGCCTGGCAGCGCCTCGAGCACGGCGCGTGGAGCGTCATAGACGCCCATGTGGCGCCCGAGCCGGCAGGGGTCCTGGTACGTTACGACCACCTCCTCGTCGCCGCCGTCGAACTCGAGCTTGCCCTCTCCGATGGCCTCGGCCAGGAACTCCGTGAGGTGCACGACCTCGAAGGGAAGTTCTCCGAAGTGCGCCGGGTAGTCGTTCCGGAGCGTCGCGTAGCCCTCCGGACACGCGACGATCACGCGCTTCGCGCCAACCTCCTCGATCGCCTCGAGATTCTGCCTCGCGAGCATCTTGAAGTTCTCTACGTCGCCGTTCCAGATCAGGTCGTGTCCGCAGCAGCGCTCGTTGCGCAGAAGCACCGGCGTAACTCCCGCCGCGTTAAGCAGGCGAACAGCGCCGCGCGAGGCGTCGAGCGACTTCGCGCCCGTCTCCTCGAACAGGACGTCGAAGTAGGGCGTGCACCCTACGAAGAAGACAGTGTCGCCCCTCGCCCTAGTCCTCATGGTCCCGTTGTCGACCCAGTCGAGGCGGTCCTGCTTCAGCCTGGGCGCGGTCATGATCTTGGTGAGCGACTGCACCGCGCCGCCGTGCGTGCACGTGCTCTCGCCTCCCTCTCCCCTCACCAACGCGCGCACGGCCTTGGTCAGGACCCCGTAGTCTATCCCGGCAGGGCAGCGCGTGTCGCACATCTTGCACGTCAGGCAGGACCAGACGTTGACGTCGGCCGTGAGCTTCGCGTCCTCCCCGCGCACGGCGCGCACGAGGAGCGAGCGCGGCGAGAAGCTGCGATCGTGCCGCGCCACGGGGCAGACGGCCGTGCACTTCCCGCACTCGTAGCAGAACGCCGCTCGTGAGATCTTGATCGCGCGCTCCAGATCGACCATGTCTAAGTGTGCTCCTCTCCCACGGCTCCGGGCACTTCCAGCTCACCATCGCTGAGGCCCGCGAGCGGAGTGGGACCCAGCTCCTTGAGAGTGTCCACGAACTCGTGCATCACCTTGACGAAGATGGGCGCCTCGGCCGCGGAAATCTGCTCGAAGCGCACGCGCCCGGGTTCCAGACCTAGCAGCTTCGTCACCCGAGCGACCTTCTCGAACTGCTCGGCCGCGCGCTTCGCGCCGAAGAGGTAGTGGCAGTCGGCGAAGTGGCAGCCCGACACGAGCACGCCGTCGGCGCCCAGTTCGAGCGCCTTGAGAACGAAAGCCGGATGAACGCGGCCCGCGCACATCACGCGGATTATCCTCGCGTTGGGCGGGTACTGCATCTTGTTGATGCCGGCGGCGTCCGCTGCCGGATAGCTGCACCAGTTGCACGCGAACGCGACCACGCGCGGCTCGAAGCCGGCCTTCCCGGCGTCCGCCGGGCTCTTCTTCGTGACGGCCTCGGTCTTCTTCCCGCTATCCCGACTGTCCAACGTCCGCTCCCGGCCACTCCTCGGAGCCCTGCTCCTCGGTCGGCCTGAGGTACGCCTGCATCATCGTCCGAATCATCTCGTCCGTGAAGTGTCGTATCGAGATGGCGCCGCTCGGGCACACGACGGCGCAGGTTCCGCAGCCCTTGCACAGCGCCTCGTTGACCACGGCAACGCGCCGTCCGTCGGGCAGTTCCTCGATGGATATCGCGTTGAACTCGCAGACCTCGACGCACGCCGCGCACGCGCGGCAGAGCCGGTCGTTCACGGCTGACACGACTGGCTCCAGCGTTATCGTCTCGCGGGAGAGCAGCGCGCCCACCTTCGACGCGACCGCGGAGGCCTGCGCGATGGAATCGCCGATGTCCTTCGGCGCCTGGCTGCACCCGCAGAGGAAGATGCCCTCCGTGTTCGTCTCGACCGGACCGAACTTCGGGTGCCGCTCGAGCAGGAAGCCGTCGCTGCCGACGGGGACCTTGAGCATCTCCTGCATGGCCGTCGTGTCGTGCACCCTCGGGACCATGCCCAGCGAGTGGACGACTACGTCGGCGGGCACGGCCACGGCCATGTCGGTCGACGGCAGGTTGACGGTCACACGCACGCGGCTGCCGTCCCTCTCGAAGGTCGGTGGGTCGTCGGGATCGTAGCGCAGGAACGTGACCCCCTGCCCTCGCGCCCTTCGGTACATCTCCTCTGCGCCGCGCCCGTAGACTCGCACGTCGCGGTGGAGGATGATGACCTCCACGCCCCGCGCCCTGAGTTCGAGCGCCTGCCTGATGGCCGACTGACAGCAGTACCGCGAACACTCGGGATTGCCTACGTCTCCCCTGGAACCCACGCACTGGACGAACACGACCGTGTCGACGTCGAGCCCCTGGCGCTTGGGTCTCCCGCTGCCCTTCATCAGGTTCTCGACCTCGGTGTTCGGTATCACGTTCGGAAGTCCCGCCCCGAAGTAGCCGGGCTGCGGCTCGTAGAGGTCCGCGCCTATCGCCAGCACGATGGCGCCCACAGGGAGCGTCTCGTCTGATGCGTCGGCCGTAGCTCCCCCGGCTCCGCCCCCGGAGCCGTCTTCCGCTGGTCCCACGGTCACCTCGAAGTTGCCGACGAAGCCCGTGACACTCCTGAGCACGGTTCCCGTCCGGACGTCCACGCCGGCCGCGTTCACCGCCCTGACCTTCTCGTCGACCAGGTCTTTCCCGCTTCGGCCGACCGGGTAGGTCCCGGCCAGATCCTTGACGCGGCCACCCAGCTCGGCGTCCCGCTCGATCAGGTGGACCTCGAAGCCCCTCCTCGAGATGTCGATGGCGGTCTCGATCCCAGCGATGCCGCCTCCGACCACGAGCACTTCGTGCCCGACCGGAAGCTCCTTCTCGGAGAGCGGCGACAGCAGCCGCGCACGGGAGACGGCCATGCGGATGAGGTCTCGCGCCTTCTCTGTCGCCGCGACGGGCTCCTTCGAGTGCACCCAGGAGCACTGGTCGCGGATGTTGACCATCTCCACGAGATACGGGTTCAACCCGACCGACGCGGCGGCCTGCCGGAAGACGGGCTCGTGCGTCCTCGGCGTGCAGGCCGCGATCACCACCCGGTTGAGGTCGTGCTCGACTATCAGCTCCTGTATCTGTCGCTGCGTGCTCTCGGCGCAGGCGAACAGAAGCTCCTCGGAGTGCGCGACGTCCGGCAGCGTCTTAGCGTACTCCGAGACCTTCGAGACGTCCACGACGCCTCCGATGTTGATGCCGCAGTGGCAGACGAAGACGCCGACTCGAGGGGGCCCTCCCACGTCCCTCTGTTCGATGTCCTCGTGAACGACCTCGAGTTTGTTCTTGAGAACGTGAGACGCTGCAAGAGCAGCGGCGCCCGAGGCCTCCGCGACCGAGTCCGTGATGTCCTTGGGACCGGACGCGCAGCCCGCGAGGTAGACACCGGGACGAGTCGTCTCCAGCGGGTAGGCCGAGGCGTCCCGGCTCTCGATGTAACCATCGCGAGCTACGTCGACGCCCAGTATCCCGGCGAGCTTGCTCGTTCCCTCGGACGCTACGAGCGCAGAGCTGAGAACGACCATGTCGACGTGCGAGTGCTGCGGCTCCCCGCTCTCCAGGTCCTCGTAGTGCAGGAGAAGACCGCCGCCCTCCCTGTCCTCCGTCACCTTCGACGGCTTACCCTTGACGTAGCGGAGCTTCGCGTTGCCCTGCGAGCGACGGTAGAAGTCCTCGAACCCCTTCCCGAAGGCGCGAACGTCTATGTTGAAGATGAGCTGCTCCGCGTCAGGGAAGAGCTCCTCGATGAGAAGCGCGTCCTTGACGGCGTTCATGCAGCAGATGCGGCTGCAGTAGAGGATGTCGCGCTTGACGCACCTGGAACCTACGCACTGCACGAATGCGATGCGCTTTGGGGTCTCACCGTCGGTCAGGTTCGTGAGTACTCCCCTGGTCGGACCGCTGGCCGACAGCAGACGCTCGAGCTCCAGGCTCGTCACGACGTTCTCGTAGCGCCTGTAGCCGTACTCGCTGGCCTCGCTCGGGTCGTAGTAGTCGAAGCCCGTCGCCACGACTATCGAGCCGACGTTGATCTGCTCCAGTACGTCCGGCTCGTCGTAGTCGATGCAGTTCTTGTCGCATACCTTCTGGCACCGCCCGCACGCGAGCGGAAAGTGCCCGAGTCAGGTGTCGACGTCGCGGATGTACGCGGATGGCACCGCCTGAGGGAAGGGCTGGTATATGGCCTTGCGCGTGCCCAGTCCGAGATCGAACTCGTTAGGAACGGCAATGGGACACGCCTCGGCGCACTTCCCGCAGGCGGTGCACTCGGACACGTCCACGAATCGCGCCTTGCGGAGCACGTCGACCTTGAAATCCCCGGCCTTGCCCCGGACCTTAACGACCTCGCTCATGGTCCAGAGCTCGATGTTCGGATGCCGACCGACATCCATCATCTTGGGACCGAGTATTCAGATTGCGCAGTCCATACTCGGGAAGGTCTTGTCGAGCTGCGCCATCTTCCCGCCGATCGACGGGTCGCGCTCGACGAGGTAGACCTTGAACTGCGCGTCCGCGAGATCGAGGGCGGCCTGGATGCCGGCTATGCCGCCTCCGATGACGAGAACGCCCTTGTCCATCCGGTACCCCCTCGGGGTGGCGCTCACTTCTTCCTGGAGGACTTCTTCTTCGTGGTGGTCCCCTTCGCGGCTCTCTTCGCCGGCGCCGAGGACTTTTTCTTCGTTCTGGTCTTCTTCGGCGTCGTCTTCTTCGTCGTCTTGTTCGTCGCCTTCTTCGGGGTCGTCTTCGGCGCGGCCTTCGTGGTCGTCTTCTTCGCCGTCTTCTTCCCGGACCTCGACTTGCCCGCGGCCTTCATCTTCTCGTTCAGCGCCTTCCTCTCCTCGGCCTTGAGCTTGGCGCCCTTCTTCGCCGCCTTCTTCCAGGCCTGCTTCGCCTCATCGCTCTCGAGCTCCTTGGCGGTGAGGCGGTGCGCCCTCGAGAGCACGGCCGCTCGTCTACCGGCCTTGGCCTTTGTCACCTTCGAGGGCTTGTACTCACGGGTCAGCGGCCGCTCGGACGGCGGCGGCACGGGCTCCGAGCCCACCAGCTCCGTCCCGAAGCGGTACCCTTCCTCGAATGCCTTCTCGTTGAGCTCGAGGAAGCGGGAAGGGACCGAACTCGGCAGCGCCCGTCTAGCGGCCTCAACGGATATGATGTCGGTCACGGCCGTGAAGAAGCCCAGCATCACGATGTTCGCCGCGATCCTGTTGCCGAGTTCCTCTGCGATCCTCGTCGCGGGTATCGCGTAGACCCTGCTGACCGCAGGCGCCTCCTCAGGCTTGACCAGGTCGTCGTCGATCATCAGCGTTCCGTCAGACGTGATGTCCGCTCCGAACTTGTCGTAGGCCTCCTGCGACATGGCCACGACCGTGTCCGGCGTCGTCAGGTAGGGGTAACGCACGGGGTCGTCGTCCACGATTATCTGGGCGCTGCACGCACTCCCCCTCGCCTCCGGCCCGAAGCTCTGGGTCAGGGTCGCGTGCTTGCTGTCGAACAGCGCGGCGGTCTTCCCTATGATGTACCCGCAGCGGATGACTCCCTGCCCGCCGAATCCTGAGATCCTGATCTCGTTCACTTGACCGACCCCTCGTAAGGTTCGTAGTCGTCGCCGAACACACTGCCGTACCACTCGTTCATCGAGTCGACGTAGGTGGGCCGCTCGATGTCGACGAACTTCCCGACAACGATCTCCTTCTGGAATCCGATGTCCAGGTCGCGCGTGTCCGCGTCGTGTTTGATCACGCAGTTGTCGTGGTAGAACTTCATGAGGTCGAGGCCCGTCCCCAGCCTGTTGCGGCGCGAGTAGAGCGTTGAACACGGCGAGATGACCTCGACGACGGAGAAGCCGGGCTTAGCCAGCGCCTCGGCTATCGCCGTGGTCAGCCTTCTCACGTGCAGCGCCGACCATCGGGCGACGTAGACCGCGCCTGAGGACTCCGCAAGGTACGGGATGTTGAAGGGCCGCTCGTAGTTGCCGTAGGGCATCGTAGACGCGTTCGCCGTGAGCGGCGTCGTCGGCGCGACCTGCCCTCCGGTCATCGCGTAGATGAAGTTGTTGACGCAGACGACGGTTATGTCGACGTTGCGGCGGGCCGAGTGGATGAAGTGGTTGCCTCCTATAGAGACGAGGTCTCCGTCCCCGCTGATGACCACCACCTTGAGCTTCGGGTTGGTCAGATGGAGTCCCGTCGCGAACGGGAGCGCCCGACCGTGCGTCGTGTGGAACGAGTCGACCTTGATGTAGCCGGCCACTCGCCCGGTGCATCCGATCCCTGACACGACGGCGACGTCGTCGAGCGGCAGCTCGAGCTTCTCGAGCGCCGCGGCGAACGCCGTGACCACGGTGCCGAGCCCGCAAGTGGGACACCAGATGTGCGGGATGCGGTCCATCCGCAGAAGCTCGTCCATCGGGTGGGACGTGCCGCTCTCGGGAGCGAGGGTCGCGGGCTCTTTCATTTCGCTCCCTCCTTGATAGCGTCGTAGATGTCCTGGTCGTCGTGCACCCATCCTCCCCCGTGCGGCACGAGTATCGTCTTTGCCTGCCCGCCCGCGCACCGCTCGATCTCGTAGTAGAGCTGACCGTAGTTGATCTCGGGAATGACGAACGACTTGACCTTGGGCGCGAGCTCGCGAATGCGGAAGTCGGGGAACGGCCAGACGGTCACCAGCCTCAGGCTTCCCACCTTCATCCCGTCCCGCCGCGCGCGTTCGATCGCCGGTATCGCGACTCGGGAGCTGATGCCGTACGAGACCACGACCACCTCCGCGCCGTCCATCTCGTCCTCCTCGAGGACCACGATGTCCTCAACGCGTTTCCGGATCTTGTCGACGAGGCGCCCTACGCACTTCTCCTGGCAGTCGGCGTTCATCACGGGGTAGCCGCGCTCGTCGTGCGTCAGACCCGTGGTGTGGAACCTGTGCCCGTCCCCCGCCTTGACCATCCACGGGATCATGTCCTTCTCGTCGACCTCGTACGGGAGGTAGTCGCCCACCTTGCCCTCGTACCACTTCCGGGGCACGATCTCGATGTCCTCAGGCTGCGGCACCACGATCTTCTCAGTCATGTGCCCCACACACTCGTCCATCATGACAAGCGTCGGAACTCGGTACTTCTCGGCGAAGTTGAAGGCCATGATCGTGTGGTCGAAGGCCTCCTGCGGAGAGCTGGGCGACACTGCTATGATCTCGTAGTCCCCGTGGGACCCCCACCTCGCCTGCATGATGTCGGCCTGACCGGGAAGTGTCGGCAACCCTGTAGAGGGCCCGCCCCGCTGGACGTTCACGATGACGGTGGGAACCTCCATCATCAGCCCCAGCCCCAGGTTCTCCATCATCAGCGAGAACCCCGGGCCCGAGGTGACCGTCATCGACTTCGCTCCGGCCCACGACCCGCCGAGTATGGCCGCCATCGAGGCCAGCTCGTCCTCCATCTGTACGAAGATCCCCCCGACCTTGGGGAACCTGGCGGCGATTCTCTCTGCGACCTCCGTGGAGGGGGTTATGGGGTACCCGGCGAAGAAGCGGCATCCGGCCGCGAGCGCACCTTCCGCCGCGGCGTGGTCGCCGTCCAGGTAGTGCTCGCCGGTGAGAACACCCTTCGGATCAGCTGTCATCGGCCGCGTCCTCCTCCTTGACCTCAAGGCAGAAGATGGCGAACTCCGGGCACAGCATCTCGCACAGCCGGCAGTTCACACAGGCTGGATCGTTCTCGGCGACTGGATAGTGGTAGCCCTTGACGTTGAACTCCTCGGACATCTCGAGGACGTCGCGCGGGCAGTACTCGACGCAGAACATGCATCCCTTGCAGCGGTCGGTGAGAATGTGGAGTTCGCCGTGCGGGACCTTGACCCTGTCGGCGTCGAGAGGCTTCCGCCAGTACTTCGACTTGGAGCTGTCGGGTGCGGCGGGCAAATCCTTGGGCATGGATCGCTCCCGGGCTTGGCGCGTGGATGTTCCCGTTCGTACCGCACAAAAGGGAATCGTGCATGCGCGACGGCCTGCGACACAGGCCGTCACGGGTGCCGTACTCCCTGTCTGACGAGTGTAAGGGAAGCCCATGTGGGCGTCAAGCAGCTGGGTGAGTCTCGGTCGCCGTTCTCGCGACGGCCGATGCCAGGGACGTCACGGTCCGTACCCGATCGCGGCCCGGACGTCCCTTCTCGACGTCCGGGCTCGACACCAGGGCCTGCCACGCGTGACCCACGCGCTGCGAACCGCTCACAGCGAACGCGCGGCGCTGAGGCACACCTCGTGCGCCTCCGCACCGAAGCAGACGACCAGCACCCGCTCGATGCTCCGGTCCTCCACGAGGTAGGCGGAGATCTCTCTGAGTGCTATTCGGCATGCATCTTCCAGAGGAAAGCCGAATGCACCCGCGCTGATGAGCGGGAACGCCACACTGCGCGCCCCCCGCTCGACCGCCGCCTCGAGGCTGTTCCTGTATGCCGACGCCAGGGCGTCATCCTCTCCCTGTCGGCCTCCCCGCCAGACCGGTCCGACCGCGTGAATCACCCACCTGGCCGGCAGGCGGTAGCCGCGCGTGACGCGCGCCTCTCCCACTGGGCACCCTCCGAGCGTGCGGCACTCCTCGAGCAGTTCCGGTCCTGCGGCGCGGTGTATCGCGCCGTCCACTCCGCCGCCGCCACGGAGGAAAGTGTTGGCCGCGTTGACGACCGCGTCCACGTCGAACGTCGTGATGTCGCCCTCAACCACCTCGATTCGTGGGTCCACGCTCACCTCCCCTGTTACATACGTGTTCCGGCGAGCCCATCCTATCACCTGTCGCGCCCGGACGGTCGTGGTTTCGACTAAACACACGCTGGGGTCACGGGGTCATAGAGGATGAGCGTTCCGGACGGAAAGGGCATGCGCGGCGCTGGAAGGGGGATTCACGTGAGTTCGAGACTGAGGTGGACGGTCGCGGCGGTTGGCGTGACGCTGATGGCTCTCTCGCTGCCGAGCTGCGTCGTCTGCGGAGAGAAGTACGACCTCGTGGACCTCACCACGGAGAACCACACGGTGGAACTCGACGGCGCAGAGAGCGTCGTCGTCAACGTGGACATGGGCGTGGGCCAGCTGATGATCGGCGGCGGGGCCAAGGAACTCGCCGAGGCCGAGTTCCGCTACAACGTGGCGGAGTGGAGGCCGGAGATCAGCTACGAGGTGGTCAACGGCCGCGGCATCCTGCACATCACTCAGCCCGACGCCGAGGGCGGCAAGAGCGCGCCGAACAAGGCCGAGAACAGGTGGCTCATCGCTCTCTCGGATGACGTCGAGATGGAGCTCCAGGTGGACTCGGGCGTCGGCGAGGTCAAGCTGGACCTGGGCGGCCTCGCCCTCACGGACCTCGAGGTCGACCACGGGGTCGGTGAGATCCTGATCGACCTGTCCGGGCACCGGGTGAGCGACATGAACGCCACCATCGACGGCGGTATCGGGTCGATCAAAGTGATAGTCCCGTCTAGCGTCGGTGTGAGGCTGGACGGAGACACGGGGATCGGGTCGTTCAAGGCCGCCGGGTTCGCGAAGAGCGGCGGCGCCTTCGTCAACGACGCGTACAACAGGGCCGACACGACCATCAGGCTCTCGATCGACGCAGGCATCGGAGAGGTCAAGGTCCTGACCGACGAGGCCTGAGTGAAGCAACGGTCGGGCGCGGCCCGGCCTTGGGACCTCGCCAGTCTTCTCCCCCTGGCACTGCGCCCCCGGGAACCGTAAGGGACCCGGGGGCGCTTCGTCGTACACCGGGAGGCCTGTCGTCTCCCCTGCGCGACGCGCGCGGGCGTCCCGCGTGGGCCCCGCTCGCTCGACAACTCGCCATACACCAAGTCACCCACTCGGCAGGCGCCATCCACTGCGTCGCCTTGAGAAATGTGTTGACACGTCGAGTTCACTCACGTATTCAGGTATCTCAATATGGGAATTGTGACGCGGCGTCTCGCGGAGCGAGCCCACACAGCGGAGGCACGTCGGTGAGTGGTCTGGTGAGAACTTCTGAGGCGGCCACCCTCGCCCTGCACGCGACAGCGATACTCGCGGGGGCTGACGGACGGCCGGTCACTGTCGCGGACATGGCCGACGGTCTGTCTGCCTCGGAGGCGCACCTCGCGAAGGTGCTGCAGCGACTGACCAAGGCCGGGATCGTGACCGGCACGAGAGGGCCGGGCGGCGGCTTCACGCTCACGCGGCCGCCGCACTCGGTATCGCTGAGGAAGGTCTACGAGGCGATAGAGGGCAGGCTGAGCGTCGAGCGCTGCATGGTCGGCTCGCCGGTCTGCAAGAAGACGGACTGCCCGCTCGGCAGCCTGTTCGGACGGCTGAGCGACGACGTGCTCCGGACGCTTGGCGAGACGACGCTCTCCGACATCGAACTGCCGCTGGAGAGCAGGAGACGCGCCATCAGATAGACAGAAGGTAGCGTGCACTATCGCGGTTCGGCCGTTGCGAACTGGCGGTGCGCGAGAGATGTGGCCGGGAGCGGCGTTTGGGTGTCGACAAGGACTTCACCCCGGTGAGAGAAGTTCTGTAGTCGCTCCCGGTCGGGTATCACGAACGAGCCCGCCTCTACTCAGAGGCGGGCTCGTTCCGTAGTGCAGCAATCGCTATGCTTCTGCGGGTGTCCCCGCGGGTCCGCTAGTAGCCGTGCCAGCCACCGGCCGCCCATCTGAGCAGCCTGCAGATCCAGTCCATGATGTTCTCGCCTTCGTCGGCGCCGTTAGCCGCGAGGGCCACAACCGGGGACGTGAGGACGACGAGGAGTGCGAGGTTCGCCCTAGCCAGAGCTCTCTTCACTGTGCCCACCTCCTCTCAGATCGAACGAATCGGGTACCCAGCTGCCGGTCCCGGCAGGCAGCGAGTTCCCTGGGAATCTGACAGCGGAGAGAAACCCGCCGCTCTGCGCCTTGGCGTATCTTGTCGTGTCCGCGGTCAGCACTACGGTCTCTTCCGTCGTGCTGAACACTCTCTCCTCCTTCGGTCCGTCGGTCAGGAGCACCTCGGTGCTCGCGATCTCGTGAGGCCCGTAACGAAAGACGAAGCTGGTGCCCCCATCGAGCACCAGCCTCTCGCCTTCGTCTACGTAGATGACGCAGATTATGTAGTCGTCGGGGTTGTTCCTGACTCTCGCGTGGAGCTTGAAACCTCCGGCCTTCTCGAGCCGCAACGCCTGTCTGCCGGCGTGCGTCTCGGACAGGGCCGAGGGCCAGGTCTCCTCCACGATCGCGATCTTGTGTTTGAAGCTTGCGCTGACGCCGGGAACGACCTCGCCGCTTATCGACGGTTCCCGCCCGGCCTCGGCACGTGCCGCGAGCAGGAGAAGCAGAAGCGCTATGAGAGCATGCGGTCTCAAACCTCCCCCAGGGTCAGTCCATGAGCCGCGCTTCAGTTCATGCGCAATTGTGTTCCAGTGCATTCGTCATGCCAGCGCACGGCGTGCCGGCACCTGCACCCGTACAGACGGCTCCGACGTGCGCCCTCGACCAGGAATCCCGATGAAGAACGCGACCGGCAGGTGAGCCAACCGTCAACCGCGTGTACGTCGTGAGGCGCAGTTCATGTCTACGTGTCATGTATTGGAGCAGGTACAAGGAGAGGCCCCCGGAAATCCGGGGGCCTCGCACACTCGTTTCGGCTGCTCCGATGCGCCGCCGTGACACGCGGACGCGCCGCTCGCCGGCGGGCCTACTTGAGCAACACCATCTTCCTCTGGTCGCCGAAGTCGCCCGCATCGAAGCGGTAGAAGTAGACGCCCGAGGCGACCGGCCTGCCCGTGCTGTCCGTGCCGTCCCAGACGACGGAGTGTCTCCCGGGCTCGACCTCGCCCGCGACCAGCTCGCGCACCAGCGCACCGGCGATGCTGTAGACCCGAAGCGTCACTCTCCCACCCGGCGCGGGCACGTCGAAGGCGATCCGGGTCACAGGGTTGAACGGGTTCGGGCTGTTGCCCGAGAGAGCGTAGCGCGTCGGGAACTCGCCGTCGATACCGGTGCCCGGACAGTCGTAATGGGTCTGCACGTGCAGCGAGTCCGTCCACGGCGTGTAGTTCACGTCGCCATAGAAACGCAGCGTGTCCGGACACGAGTCGCCCCAGTAGTTCAGCGTCGCGCTCACAGGGGCCGGACCCGTGTTGAAGACCGCGAAATAGGCGCCCCCGGGGAAGTCGTTGGCGGTGGCCAGGCTGCCTCCCACCACAGGACCCGGGTCGCCTGTGTTGTTGATGTCCGCGAGCGTGTTCCCCTCGAATGTGTTGCCCGAGAGGACCGGCACCGAGGTGTCGGCGCAGTTCAGCCCGTAGTAGCTGTCCGCGAACACGTTGCGGGAGAGACTGGGCTGCGCACCGCCGTGCACGTACGCGCCGGCGCTCGAGCCGCCGCGGATCTCGCAGTCGACGACCTCGATGTCAGAGCCCGCTATCTCGAGCGCGTAGGGAGCAGCGCCGAGACCGTCTATGGTGAAGCCCTGCAGCTTCGCGCTGTCGCTGCCCGCCACCGCGCTCACGACGCTGCCGAGCGTAGTCACGATCGACGTGCTGTCGGGGCCTGAGGTGGCGATGATCACCACATCCTCGTCGAGCACCAGCCCGCCGGAACACGAACTCGGGAAGACGAGAATGACCGCGCCGTCCGTCGCCGCTGTAATGGCCTCGTCCATCTCGTTGAACGGATACGTGGACGACCCGTTCTCGAAGCCTGATGCGTCGCAGTCGACGAACACGGCCCCGCCCGGAGCCGCCACGCCCGCCACCGGCGTGCTCGGCTCGCTCCGAAGCCCGCCGTTGTCGACGGCCCGCAGCCAGTACCAGTAGACGGTGTAGTTCTCCGCTGTGTCGTCGTCGAAGAACGTATACTGCGTGGTTCCCAGTGAGTCGCCCGGACCGGACTGTAGAGTGTCGCGGTATACGATGTAGGAGGCTATGTCGAGCTCCTCGTTCGCGTCCCACTCCAGACCGACGGCGCCGTCGCCGCTCTCGGCCACCATCCCCTGCGGGGGCTCGGGCGGAACCGCCAGCGGCGTGCAGGAGACCGTCTCGCTGGGCGCACTCTCCAGACCGCTCCAGTCGACGGAGAAGACGCGGTAGAAGTACTCGACGGGCCCCAGCGGACCGTCCGTGAGGTTCGGCAGCGGCCGCGTGAACTCGGCGAGCGCCACGTCGAACGTGGAAGCCGTGCTGCGCTGGATCTTGTAGTGGTCGAAGTCAGGCGCGGAGACAGCGCTCCATGCAACGTACGCCTGCGCGTCTCCCGGCGTCACCACGACGTCGACCGGCGTGTCCGGCGGCGTCTGGAGCGGGGCGGCCACGACGGCTCCGCTCGGGTCGCTGTCGTTGCCTCCGACGCCCACCGCGAACACCCTGTAGTGGAGGTCGCGGGATTCCACGATCGGGAAGTCGACGTACGACGTGTCGGTCGTCGTGTACGACACCGTCGCCGGGCCGAAGGCCGCGGTTGTGTCGCGCTCGACACGGTAGTGGTCGAAGACTCCGACGATCTCGCCCCACGAGAGGTCCATTCCCGCCTCGATAGGCGTGGCGACGAGCCCCGCGGGAGCCGCCGGCGGCGGGCTCTCGACGTACAGATTGAACGTGTTGCCCAGGATGTCCGTGTAGGTGTTCACGATGCCGCTGGGCCAGAAGATGCGAAGCGTGTCGACCTCGGTCGCCCACCTCAGACCGAACTCGATGGCCGGTGAGTCCTGCGACAGGTAACCGGAGCCGCCCGATACCTCGCGTACCTGCGCACCGTCATCCGTGACAAGGCGGACTCGTGCTCCGATGCCGGACCTGTTCGATTCCGTGCCCTCGAGCTTCACGTGAATGAAGTTGGCCGTGCTCGCTACGCGTCCCCTGAGCAGCAGGTTGCCGCCGTTCCGATTCATCACGGCCAGATCGAGGCGCCCGTCGCCGTCGAAGTCGCCCCACGCGGCGCCCTGTCCCTCTCCGCTGTCGTCCAACGGCGCGGTGGTCACATCGATGAAGGCCCCGGAACCCAGGTTGCGGAGCAGCCTGTTCGAACCGCCGTCGTTCACTACGTAGAGGTCGAGGTCGCCGTCGAGATCGTAGTCGCCCCACGCCACGCCGGTGCCGTTCCCGGTGTCCCCCAGCACGCCCGAGGTCGCGTCGGTGAACGTCCCGCCTCCGTCGTTGCGCAGGAGGCGGTTGGTCGAACCGTAGTTCGCGAGATACAGGTCGGGGTCGCCGTCGTCGTCGTAGTCGCCCCAGGCGACACCCGTCCCGTTCCCCGTGTCGCCCAAGGGTCCTGCGGTCACATCGGTGAAGCTGCCGCCGTCGTTCCGCAGGAGCCTGTTGGCGCTGCCGTAGCTCGAGAGGTAGAGGTCCGGGTCACCGTCGAGGTCGTAGTCCGAGAACGCGACGCCCCTGCCGGGACCGGTGTCGCCCAGCGGACCCGCGGTCGCGTCGACGAAGGTCCCTCCGCCGTCGTTCCGAAGGAGCTTGTTCGCGGAACCGTCGTTCGCGACGTAGAGGTCCAGGTCGCCGTCGAGGTCGTGGTCGACCCACGCGGCGCCGTAACCGTTCCCGGTGTCGCCCAGTGGTCCGCTGGTCACGTCGACGAACGTCCCTCCCCCGTCGTTGCGCATGAGCGAGTTCGCCCCGCCGTCGTTGACGACGTAGAGGTCCGGGTCACCGTCGTTGTCGTAGTCACCCCACACGCCCGACGTCCCGCTGCCAGTATCGCCCAGCGGTCCGGCCGTCACGTCCGTGAACCCCGAGGGGTCGTCGTTGCGCGCGAGTATGTTCGCAGTGCCGTCGTTCGTCATGTAGAGGTCGACGTCACCGTCGCCGTCGTGGTCGACCCACGCGACGCCCATGCCGTCACCCGTGTCGCCGATCGGCATTCCACCCGTGACGTCCTCCCACGGGGAGTCCGGGGGGATGATGCGCCGGATCATGTACTCGTCGTTCGGGTCGTCCGACATGTAGAGGTTGTCGAGCACGTACCACGCGTTGTGGGAGTCGGCCCAACCGTAGTTCATGTGGTACTGCTGAGTGCCGCCCGTGTCGCGCCATCCGTCACACACGATGCTGTGGCCGAGGATCCGGTACTGGATCGGCCGATCGTTGTTGATCTCCTCCTGGATGGCCGCGAACCACGAGTTGACCGAGTGGGCCTGACGGTTCTCGCGGTCGATCGCCGAGCTGTAGCCGAAATACGTGGGGAACACGTACGTCGCGTAGGCAGTGTAGGCGCCCGAACCGCAGTGCCCGTAGTCCATCTCGAACGCGACGCCGACCTCGTAGCAGAGTTCTGCCAGCGCGTCCTGCTCGGCGGTCGAGCAGCCGCCGCTGCAGCTGTTCGGCATGTTGTCCCAATCGTAGGTGTCGTCGTAGTAGGCCGTCTGTGTGCTCCCGGAGGAGCTGCCGCCGCAGGAGTCGTCGCCGTACCAGTAGTAGCTGTGGCTCCCGAAGCCCGCGTCCGGCGAGCTGTGGTAGCGCAGGATCTGAGCCGCGGCGGTCGCCACGCAGCCGACGACCGTCCTTCCGCCGTCGCCCATCGGGCACAGGTTGTTGTAGGGAGAGCCCTGGTGCCAGTTAGTGGTGAGTAGAGGTCCCACCTCGGTTCGCGAGTCGGACCTCTCCCGCTCCACGACGAACTCCGATGGCTCGACCGCGAAGCGGTCCCACAGCGCGCGGTGTTCCTCGCCTAGCAACTGGCCTCCCCGCTGCGGCCGGGTCGCCTCCATGCTGCCGTAGGCGGAGACGAGCGTACGGACGCGGTCTGAGAGCACCTCCTCCATCAGCTTGCCGTACCCATCGGGGTCGCCGACGTCCATGTCGTACACGTCGGAGTACGACTTGACCGGCGGGAGCTCCTTGATGGCCGGGACCACCACGTGCCCGGACGGCGATACGTCGAAGCACCAGCCCACCAGCGTGTCGTCGACGACGATCTCCGTCACGCCGCTCACCACGGGCCGGTCCGACCCGCCCCAGTCCCCCGTCGTGCCGGCGATCTGCGTCGCCCAGTTCGCAGCGACCAGGGACGCCTCGGTCTCCGTCGCCAGTTCGGCGCCGGCGCCTGCGGCCAACAGCATCGAGGCTACGATGCTGACCGTCAGAAGCGTGCTTCTCTTCATTCGTGGCTCCTTGTTCGTTGCTACTTGAACCCGTGCGTGTCCGCGGGGGCAGTTCCCGTCATGAGCGTCCTCAGCCCTTCGGAACAACCGGCCCGGCGGCACCGGTGTCACATTTGATGAGTGCCCGTTCTTCCATTGTTTAGACGCCGGTCCGCAAGGCGAGTTCCGGCGTCTCTAAGTTCCATTATATCACATACTTGGCGACTTCTCAAGGATGGGCGGACAGCGCAGGACGCCACCTGGGAGCCGGACGCGGGACCTCCCGGGTTGGCGGCGGCCATGCCCGGCGAGAAACTCGTTGACAGCCTGCGACGTTTGTCGCATACTAACTGTGACACTTGTCGCGGTTGGACACGGGAGGATTCGATGGCGCGCCTGCCCGACCTGTCGAGATTCGAACTGCAGTGCCTGCGGAAGCTGTGGAACCGCGGCGAGGCCACGGTCCGCGACGTCCACGGCGACCTCGACGACCCGCCGAGCTATTCGACCGTCCGTAAGATCATCGAGCGGCTCGAAGAGAAGGGGGCCATCGTGCGAGTCCGGAAGGACGACAAGGCCTGGGTCTACCGCTCGGCGGTCACGCCCTCGGCGATGCTGAGCAAAGAGATCAGGCGCTTCCTCGACGCGGCCTTCGACGGCTCAGCAGCCCCGCTCGTGGCGCAGCTGGCCGACATGAAGGAAGTGTCGCTCGAGGACATCCGCGAGCTGGAGCGGACCGTACGCTCCAGGTCCGACGGCGAGGAGAAAGACGATGCCTCCGAGTAGCGGAGTCCTCTCCGACATCTGGGTCGCAGTAGGCACCCACCTCTGGCAGACGAGTCTCGTACTGGTCGCGCTGCTCCTTGTCGCTCGCTGGATGCGCGGGGCCCCGGCCGGCCTGACGAACGCGCTGCTCCTCGTGGGTCTCGCGAAACTGCTGATCCCCGTTCCGCTGCTGAAGGGCGTCGCGGGTCGAGGGGTCGACGCCGTTGTCGAGGCTGTTTCGACCTCGCCGGTCGCCGCGAGAATAGCCACACCCCTCGTGGAAGGCACCGCCACCATCCTGGACCCCGCGGGCGCCGCTTCGGCCGGTCCTAGACTGGCTGAGGGGGCCCAGCTCGTGCTGACGGTCGCGTGGTTCGTCGGGGCGTGCGCCCTCGCCGCCGCGTGGTACCGTCTGTCGCGCTCCACGGGCAGACCGACCGTCACGCCGATGGATGACTCTCCCGAGCGGCTCCGGGCCAGGCTGCGCGAGGCTCTTCGCGGCACCGCAGTTCCGCGCTCGGACGTCTTCGTGGCGGAAGAGCCGGTGGTCCCGCACGTGGCGGGCGTTGTCCGGCCGAGGATCATCGTCCCCGCCCGCCTGATCGAAGGCGTGGATACCGCGGAACTGAAGGGCGTGCTCCTGCACGAGGACGCGCACCGCAGGCGTCGCGAGCCCCTGAGACTCCTGCTGGCGCGCGGGGCGGCCGTGGCCTTCTTCTTCTACCCGCTGCTGTGGCCGCTGCTCAAACGGCTCCGTGAGACCTCGGAGATGGCGTGCGACGACGAAGCTCTGACGGGCGGCGCCGAGCCCCGTTCCTACGCCCGCGCTCTCGCAGCCGTGCTCGAAATGGGTTTGACCGCGGCGCCGGGCAGCGCCGCTCTCGACCGGAACAGCCCCTCGCTACTGCGCCGCCGACTCGAGCGGCTCAACGAACCACGGAGGTGCAAGATGCAGGTGAGACATCGTGTCCTGATGCTGGTGACGATAGTCTGCGTTCTCATGGCGTCAGCGCTTGCCATGACGTCCGCCGCCGAAGACCCGACGACCGACGCGGCCGCGCCCGCGCCGCCCGCGAAGCCCGCTTCGCCGACGCCCGCGGAGAGACCCGCTCCTGAGGAGGCTCCGGCCCCGCTGCCCGAGGAGTTCTACATCAAGGAGATGACGCCGCCCGAGTACCCCGAGGAGGCACGCGCCGCCGGCGTCGAGGCCATCGTGTTCCTCGAGCTCTACCTCGACGAGGCACGCAAGGTATCGGACGCGAAGCTGAAGACCATCATCGTCGGACACCCTCCCCTCGAGATCATCAAGATCGGAGAGAACGGCAAGGTCGTCGAACCGGTCGAGGAAGAGGGAATGGAAGCCTACCACGAGGTCTTCACGCAGGCCGCGGTCGAAGCCGCCATGCAGTGGAGCATCGCCGTCAAGCCCGATGACGCTGTGGTCGAGAACCCGGCGGCCGTGGTCCCGATCCAGTTCCGCCTGAACGGAGCCAAGGGCGAGGAGGACGCCATAGACTAGCTTCCACACGCGGCGCCGTTACTCGTATCTCAACGCCTCGATGGGGTTGAGCATCGCCGCCTTGCGCGCCGGGTAGTACCCGAAGAACACGCCGACCGCCCCCGCGAAACCGAACGCCAGGAAGACGATGCCGGGCGGGATGATGGTCGTCATGCCGACGGCGCCGTTCAGGAGCGCCGCCACACCGTATGCGAGCAGCACCCCCAGTGTCCCACCGAACAGGCTGAGGACGACCGACTCCGTCAGGAACTGGGCAAGCACGTCGGTGCTCCGCGCGCCGACCGCGAGTCGGATGCCTATTTCCCTCGTCCGCTCGGTCACCGAGACCAGCATGATGTTCATGATCCCGATTCCGCCGACCAGCAGCGACACGGCGGCCACTCCCCCGAGGAAGAGCGTCATCACCCTCTGCGTCTCGGTAGCGGTCTCCATGAGCTCCGCCTGGTTGCGGATGCGGAAGATGTCCTCCTCGTGCGGCTCGAGCTTGTGCTCGGCGCGCAGGATGGCGGTCATCTCCTCGATGGCCGGCTCGGTGTCCTCCGGTCGGGCGACGCTCGCGTATATGCGTCCTATGTGCTGCTCACCCGACAGCCTGTACAGGACCGTGCGGCTCGGCGCCAGTATTACGTCGTCGTAGTCGGAACCGAACGGGCTCTGCCCCCGCGAGGAGAGCACGCCGATCACCTTGAACGGCGTGTTCCGGATCCGGATGCGCTCGCCCACGGGGTCGCCGTTCGGGAAGAGGTTGTCGACGACGGTCTGACCCAGAACCGCGACCTTGCTTTTGGCGCGAACGTCCCGCTCCGTGAAGAACTCACCGGACTCGAGTTCCCAGTTCCTTATGTGAAGGAAGCCCGGGTCGACTCCCTCGACGGACGTGTTCCAGTTCGCTCCCCCGCCGATGACCTGACCTCCCGAACGGACGACGGCCGAGACCTCGGTCAGAAGCGTCGCCTGCTCGCGCAGGGCCTCGACGTCGTCGAGCGTCAACATGTTCCGTGACTCCGCGCCCTGGCTGACTGTGTGCATCCTGCGCCAGTCCGGGAAGACCATGATCATGTTGGCCCCGAGCGACTGGATCTGCGCCTCTACGTCCGCCTGTGCCCCCGCGCCCAGACCGACCATGACGATGACGGAGCCCACGCCGATGATGACCCCGAGCGAGGTCAGCACGCTTCGCATCCTGTTCTTGAGGATGCTCCGCATCGCCACTCTCAGTAGCCGCTTCGCCCGCTTCATACGACCCCCTCCCCTCTACCCGTCACGTCGTCCAGCAGGTCGTCGAGCACCGGCATCGTTGCCAGGTCCGCGGCCGCGTCGCGCCTGTCGGTGACGAGGCGGTCGCTCGTGATGACCCCGTCCCTGAGCGTTATGACCCTCTTCGTGTAGGAGGCGATGTCCTGCTCGTGCGTGACGAGAAGGACTGTGATGCCCTGCTCGTTCAGCTCCTGGAACACGGCCATCACGTCGACCGAGGTGCGGCTGTCGAGATTGCCGGTCGGTTCGTCGGCGAGGATGATGGCCGGCTCGTTGACCAGCGCCCGGGCTATGGAGACGCGCTGCTGCTCGCCGCCCGACAGCTCGCTGGGCTCGTGGCCGATTCGGTCGCCGAGCCCGACGCGCTCGAGAGCGCGCACGGCGCTGCCCCGCGAGTCCTCGATGCGACCCGAATGGTCGTAGAAGAGCGGCAGCTCTACGTTGTCCACCGCCGACGTGCGAGGAAGGAGATTGTAGCCCTGGAACACGAAGCCGATGCGCTGGTTGCGGATCTCCGCGTACTCGTCGCGAGAGAGCTGGCTCACGTCGGTGCCGTCGAGGAAGTAGTCGCCGGCCGTAGCGGTGTCGAGACAGCCCAGCATGTTCATCAACGTCGACTTGCCCGAGCCCGACGCCCCCATTATGGAGACGAACTCTCCTCGGTCGACCGTAAGGTCGATCCCGCGAAGCGCCCGGACGACGATCTCGCCCATTCGATATTCCTTGGTGACGCCTCTGGTCTCGATGACCGGCTTCACTGGCTATCCCCGCCTTCTGCCGAACGGACCTGTGGCGAGCGGATTCGACGGGCCGTTGTCCTCGACCTCGTTGACCGCGGTGATGACCCGCATGCCCTCCTCTACGCCTCTCCCTCTCACTATCTCGGTCACGCGCCCATCGGACACACCCTTGACGATGCGTGTCGCGGAGAGCCGTCCCTGGTCGTCGAGATACCAGAGCATCGCACTGTTGTCGTCGCGGTCGCCGCCAAGAGCCATGCCGCCTCCCATGCCACCTCCCACACCGCCGCCCGCGCCCCCGGCCGACGACGCTCCTCCGGCTCCTCCCGGGGGACCTTCGCGCCCACCCATCCTCTCGTGCATGGCCTGCTGCACGGAGTCAGGAAGTTCGGCCATCCGCTCCTGCATCGACTCGCGCATCTCCTCGAACATGTCAGGCGTTGCCCTCAGGCGAAGGGCCGCGTTCGGCACCATGAGCACGTCGCTGCGCTCATCGACGAGGAAGTCTGTCGTCGCCGTCATCCCGGGATAGAGCAGACCGCTTTCGTTGTCCGCGTCCACGACTACCGTGTACATCACGACGTTGGAGATGGTCTGAGGCTGCAGCCAGACCTGCCGCACGACGCCGTGGAACACATCGTCGATGTAGGCCTCCACCGTGAATCTCACGTGCTGCCCCTCGCGGATGGACCCTATGTCGCTCTCGTCCACCAGGGCGTGGATCTCCATCTGAGACAGATCGTCGGCGATCACGAACAGCGTCGGCGTCGAGAAGCTCGCGGCGACCGTCTGCCCGGGTTCGATGTTGCGCATGATGACGGTGCCGTCGATCGGAGAGCGGATCACCGCGTACTTGAGGTTGGCGCGGGCGCGGTCGAGAGACGCTGCAGCCGAGAGCAAGCTCGCCTCGGCGGTCTCCATCGCCGTACGAGTGTCGGAGAATTGCGCGTCGCTGATCAGTTCCTCCTCGTGAAGGTCCTGCTCGCGCTCGAAGTCACGCACCGCCTGGTCACGTAGGGCCCGGGCGCGGATCAACCCGCCGCGCGCGTCGCGAACCGAAGCCGATAGCATCGTGGTGTCCAGCACCGCGAGGACCTGCCCGGCCCGCACGGGCTCGTTGTAGTCCACGAGTATCTTCGCGATGGTGCCGGAGACCTGGGTCCCGACATCAACGGTCCCGACCGCGCTCAGCGTCCCGGAACTCGACACGACGTTCTCGATGTCTCCCCGTTCGACCTCGGCGAACTCGTACCGGCTGGCCGCCTCCGAGCCGCCGCGACCGAAAAGCTGCCATACGATGACCACCGCAACGACGACGACGGCGGCTGCGATGAGGATCTTCTTCATGCGCTTCCCGACCTTTCTGCTTCTCACTATCTGCACCGGAGCGCAAGCGGCCACCCTGAGCGCTTGCGTCCCGCGAATGGAGGTACAAGGATATTCCCTGAGCCGTCCGATGGCAACGCGGCTCCGCACGCGAAGGTGTGAAGAATTTGCGCACCGGGGAAGCTCCCCGGCGCAAAGAGGGGGCCCCCGGCGCTGGTCCGGGGGCCCCTGTGCTTCGTCTCCCGCGCTAAGCGGGACCGTATGGACGCTACTTGAGGAGCATCATCTTCTTCGTCATCTCCGTCTCAGGAGTGACGAGCTTGTAGAAGTAGACGCCCGAGGACAGCTCGCGACCATCATTGTCTCGGCCGTCCCACGTCACCTGGCGCTCGCCCTCTTCCTCGAACCCGTCGACCAGGTGCCTGACCACGCGCCCGCTCACGTCAACGATGTCGATCTGGACGTGGCAGCCGCCGGTGGGAACCACGTAGGCGATGGTCGTCTTCGGGTTGAAGGGGTTCGGCGTGTTCTGCCGCAGTCCCGAACGCTCGGGCACGGCCGGGTCGGCGCCCGTGCCGTAGTGACTGACCAGCATGAACGCCAGGTCGATGGACTCCGTCTCCCACTGGTGGCCCGGCGGATACCTCAGCTCGTACCACGGACCCGGGTAGGGCTCCATCCCCGTGCCCCAGACGGCGTCGTCGTTCCAGTGCTCCGCCGACGTCTTCCATCCGAACAAAGCGTCAACGTCGACCGGCTCGGCCTGCACGTCGAGCCAGTAGACGACCGGCTCGTCCGGCATGCCGACCTGGTGGAAGGCCTCGTCCGGCGGGATGTTGAAGATGTAGCGCCAGCAGGTCCAATCGGCCGGGAAGTACCACATGTCGGGCGGGTCCATCCAGCCTTCCATGATCTGGTCGGCCTCGAGAGCCACGAGAGCCTCGCCGGGCGCGAACTCGCGCACCCACAACACCTCTCCCGGCCTGCTGTAGAAGTCCGGTGGTTCCGCCGGGATGTCGGCGTGGATCGAGAGCGTGAACTTGACGTTCGCCGGATCCTCATTGTACGGCCAGTAGTCGTCGAGCCACGAACCCCAGATGTGGATCTCGTCGACGCGGCCGGGTTCGGTGCAGAGCCAGTCGTCCGCGAGGATGAACGGGTTAGTGGCGTTGACGTCGATGCCGGTCTCGTTGAGGTCGGGCCGCTGCTGCCACTTCCAGACCTGCTCTTCATCGATGAAGACGAAGTAATCCTCGACCTCGCCGTCCGACGCGGTGCCGTACTCGGTCAGGCCGCCGCCGGTGCTGAAGCGGAATCGACAGCAGACGCTCGATCCGACCGTCGCGGTGGCGGGCACGTTGATCGGGACGTTGACGGTGCCGCCGCCGACCCAATAGCTCACGAGTTCCTGCTCGCCTATCCACGAGCCGTCGAGGTTCCAGTCGAACCACGCGTCGATGAACCCTCCTACCGACGTCGTGATGTCAACGCTGCTCGGGGTCCCCGGAATGAACGGACTCGGGAACGCGACGCCGTCCTCGTCGTCGTTTCCGTCGTTGTCGTCGCCGGTGGCCGCGGCATCAGGCTGACCGTCGAGCTCGCCGTCGACGCCCGCGCCCATGTAGACGCCGGGGACGATCAGGTGGTTGGCGCCGCCGCTGATCGCGAGTGTCGGGTACGTGGGATCGGGGGCATCACCCCAATCGAAGTGGTCCTGAGGGATCGTGTCAGTCGTGGTGATCACGAACGCCAGGTCTATCGACTCGCCCGCCCACATGTGGTCCGGTGGGTAGACGAGCTCGTACCAAGGACCGATGTACGGCTCGGGGCCGAGGCCCCAGACCGCGTCGTCGTTCCAGTGGTCGGGAGAGGTCTTCCAGCCGAACCAAGCCTCGCCGTCGAGCGGCTGAGCCTGCACGTCGAGCCAGTAGACCTTCGGGTTCTCCTCGGAACCCTGCTGGATGAACGCGTTCTCCTCATCGATGAAGAAGTTGTACTGCCAGCAGACGTGGTCGCCGGGGAACTCGTAGAAGTCCGGCGGCTCCATCCATCCCTCGTTGATGTCGGAGGCCCACTCGTTGACCTGGAACTCACCTGCGGGTCCGTAGAACTCCATCATCCAGAGCATCTCGCCCGGCATGCTGTACCCGGTCGGGCTCAGCGAGTCAGGGATGTCCTCGTGGATGCTCAGCGTGAAGATCACGCCGTAAGGGTCCTGTCCACCGGGCAGATAGTCCTGGTACCACGAGCCCCAGATGTGAACGTCGGTGATCGGACCGGTCCGAGTGCAGAGGAAATCGTCGGCAAGAAGGTAGTACGGGGACGACGTGTTGACGTCGATGCCCGTCACGTCGAGGTCCGGGAACTGCACCCACTTCGCCGGATCCTCCGGGTACCAATCGGCGGCCGCTGACAAGGCCAGTCCAAGGACCGCCACCATCACGATTAGTCTCTTCACTGCTTCGCCCTCCCACAACTGCGAGGCGGGGCGCGCCGACGCCGAGTTCCCCAGGGACGCGGCTCTGCGCGTGCCTGGAGAGTTCCCCCTCTCTCGGACGTCGTCGTGCCCGACCATGTGAAACAGCCGAAACGGACATCTCCAGTGTTTGCTTACATGGTAGTGAGGCGTGAAGGCGTGGACCCGGGACAACACGAACCTGCGCCCGCGCGGAGGCCTCGGGTCCGGTGTCGATACCCCCTTTCCGAAGTGCATCTCTGGGGAGAGCCGCACCTCCGGAACGGACGAACAGGGAGGCGTGGCGCGCCCTGGTCTGGCGACCGATAGTCATTGGCGATGGGATTATAGCACAAGTGACTCCCAATCGCAAGTGCGCGAAGCCGAAAACGCGCCCCTCAGGGCTTCATAGCACGGTTGACGCCTGGTCCACATGACGGGCGGACCGGTCGACCACCGTACACAATACAGACTGAAACAGGGAGATGTTGGTAGGATCGTTGAGCGCGGGACGCGGCTGCCCCGCCTAGACAGTGTCCGGCGAGGAGGGGTCGTCCCACTCCTCCGCGCACATGACGTTGGCCTGCCCCCAGACCAGGGGCACTCGCGATATCACGTGGCGCGCCTTGCCGATCGGCGACTTCGTGATCTCCGGCACCCGCTCGACGCGGATCTCGACCTCCGGGCCGAGGCGTCGACGGAAGTACTCCTTCACTCCGGCGCGCTCGGCGTCGAGCACAGGCCGGTCCGTCACGACGATCATCCTTATCAGGTCGATCCGCTCCTGGACGACCTGCCAGTCCTTGACGTGCTCGATCATCCTTACCGACCAGCCGACGTTCCGGCCGGCCAGCATCCTCCCGTCCGGTAGTACGACCACGTCGTTCGCTCGTGAGGCCAGGCCCTCCATCATGGTCAGCGAGCGCCCGCAGGCACACCGCTTCCCGGAGAGAGCGCCCACGTCGCCGCACGCGTACCGGATGAGCGGCATGGCTCTGTTGTGGAGGCTCGTCCCGACCAGCAGACCGGTGCACCCGTCGGGCACGCGCGCCCCGTCGCTGTCGACGACCTCCGTGATGCCGTACTCGTCGTAGATGTGGTGGCCGCTGTGCTCCTCGCACTCCGAGGAGAAGATGACGCGCTCGGCCTGTCCGTACGCGTCGAACACGCGCGTCTGGAACCTGTCTTCTATCACCTTCCTCTGGAGCGGGAAGAGCGGCTCGCCCGTCGTCACGACACTGTCGAGCTTCAGCCGGTCGTCGCGACTCTCGAGGAAGCGCGCGAGGATGTACGCCGCGGCGGGGTACGTCTCGAGAGACCGCGCTCCGAACCTCCTTAGCTCATCCATGTAGTACGGGAGGTTCGCGTCGCTCATGTGAAGAGTCGAGAGTCTCAACTGGTTCCAAGCCGTGTTGTAGCGCCAGAAGGGCGGTCGCTTCTGGGTCGGCGGGACCGTGGGCTTACCTTGCATAATCGCGATCGGCGCTCCCTCGGGCACACCCGTCCACCTCCTCATGCGCATGTAGCACGCGTGATTGACGACGGAGATGGTTGGGTCCCAGTAGACGGCCAGCGGAGTGCCGGTCGAGGCCGACGTCGTCGCGCACTGGAGCTCGCTCTTCCGGAAGGCGCTGGAGATCATGCGGGTGCCAGCCGCGCGCACGTCCTCTTTGCCGATCACCGGCAGCTTCTCAAGGTCCGCCGAGGTCTTGAAGTCGTCCGGCTTGAGGTTCCGTTCTTCCATTACGTCGCGGTAGTAGGGCACCGTGTCGTAGGCGTGTCGTATGATCTCGCGAAGTTTCGTGTCCTGGTAGGCTCGTACCTCGTCGGGGGTCGACCGCTCGTAGGTTTCGAGCAGCCGCAGCATCTCCTCGTAACCCTCTCCGTAGCGAAGCGCGTGCGAGCGCCTTCCGTGACGGCGCACCAGGGCGTTCTGAACGGAGATGGGGAGCATCCCGTAGACGTAGTGCCTGAGGTACCACTTCGTCAGGGTAGTGTTCCACTTGCAGATCCGCATGGCTTCTCGGCTCCCCCGCGTCTTAGGAGCTTGGTCCCCGGACAGATGGCGCGCAGGAAGCCGCCCTCCCCGCGCCGCGTGAGTGAATCACCTTAACCTGCAAGAAAGGGGCCGCGCGAGGGATTCCGTGAGGGACCGCAGGATCACGACACACACTTGACGGGTGGGAGACCCTGTGACCGGATCGCCTGCGTCACTTCAGGAGGACCATCTTGCCGGTCTCGAACGCGTCCCCGACCGAGAGGCGGTAGAAGTAGACCCCGGATGCGACCGGCCGGTCGCCATCGCCGCGGCCGTCCCACACGACCGAGTGGCCGCCGGCGGGCATCTCGCCTTCCGTCAGGACGGCCACACGTCTCCCGCTCAGGTCGTAGACCGAGATCTCCACGGCCGCCTCCGACCGCAGTGTGAAAGCGATGGTCGTCGTCGGGTTGAAGGGATTGGGCCGGTTCTGATGCAGAGCGAACACCTCCCCCATGCCGTCGGCGCCGGTCGTCGCGAACATCGCCTCCGCGAACTCGGGTCGGTCGACGAACGGGTTGCGATTCTGCTGCATCACGTAGATGGTCCCGTTCCGCTCGATCTCCTTCACGCTGACCGGGTCAGCGGCGTGCCACTCGAGCAGCATGTCGACAGCCCACGGCTCGAGGTCGGCTCCGTCCGTCATCGGGCTGCCGTCCCAGCCCGCGTCCTCTCCGTAGTAGCGCGCGCTCATGTAGAAGTACGTCCGGGCGAGATCGCCCTTGTAGGCGTCGATCGGCTCGAACACTGTGCCGGAGTACCCCGGGTAGGAGCACGGGCCGCGCTCGCTGCCGTTGAGTGACACCCACACCGGGGTCGTCACCTCGCCGTAGGGGTAGTTTCCCCGGTTGCCGTTCACGTGCGCGTCGCAGGGATAGAGCGCGAACAGGTCCGACACCATGGGGGAAGCGTCGTCGAACCAGCTCTTGGGCCACGAGTGCTCGCGCGTGTAGCCGTTGCCCTCTCCCCCGCCGACCCCGCCCTCGTCGATGCCGAAGTCGTACTCGTAGGGCGGCGTCCCGCCCGGGACGTCTGAGTAGATGTCCCAGACCTTCCCGTTCGGCTTGTCGTCGGCGGTCCGGAAAGCCGTCCAAGCATAGTCGTAGCTCAGTACCGTGTGGTCGTCGATGATGTCGTGCAGGGCCGCGCGCAGCGCGTCGCCCATCAGCCCCTCGGCGCTGTCGTAGTAGCCCTCGGGCGCTCCGTAGTCGACGTACTCGAACTGCTCCGCCGCTCCGGAGACTGCGTTGCCGTATACGTCCTCCACGTCGTCGACGGTGAGTGTGTAGTCCCCGAACGACATCGGGGAGACTCTCAGCTCGACCTGTTCTGGGTACGCGGAGACATGCTCCGCACCGACGACGCTCAGGGTGTCTATCGCGTAGTTGCCCGGCTCTTCGGCAGTGACCGGGTCGACCTCTTCCGAGAAGGTCACCCGCGCCGTCGTGTCATCGACCACGAAGACCCTCGTGATGACCGGCGCGAAGTCGTCTCCCACCCACACGACGTCCCCGGAGTCACGCGGCTCGATGCGGTAGTACCCGTCGAAGTACCGCTGCGCGCCCTTGACGTCGTACTCCGTGCCGAGCGTCGGGTCCGACAGGTAGGCGAAAACGCCCACTGCACAGCCGCCGCTGCCGTCGTCCGCAAGCCACGCACCGGCGCCCAGGTTCTCGAACGTGCAGGCGGCGTCCTCGACGACTACGAAGACCCCCTCATACGCCTCCGTCGACGCCGCGGCCGTCGTGACGACGGAGGCCGCGGGCGGCGCGGCCGCAGGGGCGCTGTTCTGCACCACCGCGCCCACGATGAACGTGTTCGTGGCGTTGACCCCGTCGTTCTCGGTGACCGTTCCGTACACTGTGACCGAGTCGCCAACGTCCGGCACGGACGTGCCGCGCGCCCACACCCCGCTCCAGGGACCCGAACCGTCCTGGATGACGTAGTAGAGCGCCTGCTGGAACGTGACTACGCCGCTCGTGATCACCGGCTGGCCGTCGTAGGGCGATGAGGACACGCCGCCCTGTATGTCCGCGATGGACACCGTGACCGGCGTCGTGTAGGTGATGAGGTTCGACGTCGACGAGGCGGGGATATCGTTCGTAGCCTCGATCTCGCAGTAGACGGTCACCCCTTCGCTCTGTCCGGGGATGGGAGTGTCGGTCTCGTAGACGTTCCCGTAGAGCACCGACATGTCGATCTGATTCGGCATCGAGGTCGACGAGTATCCCCACGACAGCACGACGGAGGTGATGGTCGCCGTGTCGGTGACGACGGCCTGTACGTCGACCGTCTCGCCCGGCATGGGGCTCTCCGGGATGATCTCGACGGAGCCGATCTCCGGCCCGGGCGCCTCGGCGTGGTGCGAGCCGGGGCTGCCCTGAGTCGGGTAGTCCACAGGGGTCGCCGTCCACTCGAGCGGGTCGAAGCTGGTGTTGGGCTCCGTGACCCCCTCGTTGCGAACGTAGTCCTTGTTCTCGAATCGCGTCGCGTCGACCACAACGTAGTCGACGACCACGGAACCGTCGTCGATCAGTTTGGCCCCGTCACCCACCTTCCCGTTCCACAAGCCGTTGTTGTTCGACCATGCCTCTTCCGGGAAGTCCACAGGGAAGGCGACCGTCGTCGTCGCGTCGCCGGCCACCAGCGCCTGACCCGGGTCTATGTCGCCGGACAGGTTCCAGGTGAAGATGTCACCGCCGTTGCCGACGGCCACGAGCGTCCAGTCCGTCAGTTCGACGACACCGTCCCCGGCGTTGTAGATCTCGATGAACCGGTCGGTCGTGTAGTTGAGCCTGGGGTCGCAGAGCTCGGAGATGAGCACGGAGGCCTCGGCGGTCGCCGAGACCGCCATCAGTGCGGCCAGAACCGTTAGTGCCGTCGCCTTCAGCCTCATCTTCTCTCCTCCCTGGACCTGTTTCCCCGGGTGCGACCGGGGCCGACCGCCGGACTTCGCCCTGAGCAACCACTCCACACCACGATTCTATCACAGGATAGACACACTTGGGCAGGACGTCTCCCGTCGCCGCGCTGCGCCTTGACCAGTTGCGACATCATTGGGTATCATTGGGATGTGGACAGTATGGTAGAGGCTGGAAGACCGCGCATTTGCCGCATGAGGAGGCCCCGATGCTCAAGCAAGCCCGACCGGTCGTGACGCTCGTTATGTTGCTGGTCCTGCTCACACTGCTCGCCACTGCCGCCGGCGCTGCCAGGTCCACGGCGCTGCCGGACGACAGGAGCCAGAGCACCACGGGCCCCGTCCCCCCTCCCGGCGTCGCGCCGAAGGTGGAACGCAGCTTCGAGCCCGGGAGGACCGTCGTCACGATCCCGGGCGTGCCCGCCTACTTGTGGAGGCACGGCTGCGGTCCCACCGCTGTGGGCATGGTGATCGGGTACTACGACTGCAGCGGCTACGACGACCTCATTCCGGGCTTCTCGTTCACACAGACCACCGAGGTCGACAACGCGATCGCGTCCGAGGGCAGCCCGACGGAGCCCGCCCACTACGAGGATTACAGCGAGCCGGAGGACGACGCCGGAACAGGGATCCTGCCGGACATGTCGGAGCCGCCGGCAGGCGATGAACACGACGACGACTGCATCGCCGACTTCATGAGGACGTCCTGGAGCGCGGTGAACAACTACTACGGCTGGAGCTACGGAGCCGACATCGACGACGCCTTCATGGACTACATCGCGCACGTGAACCCGTCGTATAACCCGGTGGCGACCAAACACGACATGTTGGCGGGCGAGTTCAGCTGGGACGACCTGGTCGCCGAGATAGACGCCGAACGGCCGATGGTCTTTCTGGTGGACACCGTGGGCGACGGCGCGACCGACCACTTCGTCACGGTCGTCGGGTACTCGGACGACACGATCCAGGAGTACGCGTGTCTGGACACCTGGTATCCCGCGGACGTGCTGCGGTGGTGTGAGTTCGCGCCGATGGGCGGCGGACAGCTCTGGGGGGTGGACAGCGCCTGGAGCTTCAAGCCCGACCAGGTCTACACGGTGGGCACTCAGGTGCCCGCCGACTTCACGGAGATCCAGGCCGCGATCGACGCCATAGTCGGCAGCGGACGTGTCCTGGTCCACCCGGGGACATACACGGGCGCCGGCAACCGAGACCTGGACTTCGGCGGAAAGGCGGTGGTACTGGAGTCGCTCGCCGGAGCGGATTCGACCATCATCGACTGCGAGGGCCTGGGACGCGGCCTCAACTTCGATTCAGGCGAGACACCGGACTCCGTGGTGGACGGGTTCACCATCAAGGACGGAGCGGCAGCGATGGGAGGCGGAGTCCGCTGCTTCTGGAACTCATCTCCCACGCTCCGCAACCTGTTCCTTGACGGGTGCGTGGCCACAGGCGACGGGGGCGGCTTGTGGGTGGCTGCCGGATCGGAGCCGCACATCTCAGGCGTAACGGTCACTTCCTGCTCCGCGGCCCGTGGCGGAGCGATGCACTGCAACGCCGGCAGGCCGACGCTCGACGGGGTGACGATGTGGGGCAACTCGGCAACGAACGGCAGCGGAGTGTCGTGCGCGGTGAACGCGTCGCCGGATGTCGTCAGAACGATCATCGCCGGCGGCACCGGAGGTGGCGCCGTCTACTGCGACGGCGCCGATAGCCCCTCCTTCTCCAGATGCTGCGTTCACGGGAGCGCGGGAGGCGACTCCCTCTGCGGCAGCTACTCCGAGAATCTGTTCGTCGACCCGGTCTTCTGCGACGAGTTCGCGGGCGACTTTTCGTTGAGGAGCGACTCGCCGTGTCTGCCGGAGAACAACCCCTGGGGCGACCTGATCGGGGCGCACGGGATGGGAACCTGCGAGGTCGGGGTCGGTGGGTCCGAAGAGTGGACGTCGCTCGCGATTCGCCCCGTCAGCCCGAACCCCGCGAGCAACGTCGCTCGCATCACGTTCGACCTGCAGCAACCGACCGAGGTCTCGATACGCGTATACGACCTCAGGGGGCGACTGGTGCGCGACCTGGTGCCGCCGAGGCGCTTCAGCGGCGGACCGCAGACCGTGCTGTGGGACGGAAGGGACGGTGACGGGGCTCCGGTCGCGTCGGGAGTATACTTCTGCAGGGCGGTGTCCGAGGCGGGCGCCGGCTCGGTGCGGGTCGTAGTGCTGAGATAGCGAGACGCGAAAGACGCGCGAGAATGCCACAGGGCCGCCCGCTCACGCGGACGGCCCTGTTTCGTGCTTCTATGACAATGCGGCTGCCTGCCGGCTAGGCCTCGATCCTCGCGACGTTCTCCGCCGCCGGGCCCTTATCGCCCTGCACGACGTCGAACTCGACGCGGTCGCCCTCGGCCAGCGTCTTGAACTCGCTGCCGCCCTTGATCGCTGAGTAGTGCACGAAGACGTCCTTCGACCCATCCTCCAGGGAGATGAAGCCGAAGCCCTTGCTGTCATTGAACCACTTCACGGTTCCGGTCGTACTCACTATCTACTACCTCTCTTGTTCTCGCCTTGAGGAGAGAATCCTCACCCGGCGATCGTTGCGTCGCCCGTCGGGTAACCCGACGACGACTTCTATACTGTCGGGGCGACTGAGGCCCCTGCAGGTGGCGCCAGTGTCGGTATTCCGCCCGTTCCCGCGCTCCGGCGCCTCATGGCGCCCCGGAAACGAAAAAAGACCTGGGCTTTGCGCCAGGTCCCTCCTTGGAGTCTCGGATATGCGAACATACCGACGTGGCTGCCTCTGCTGGGTGACAACATAGTCGAAAGACGGCGGATGTCAAATCGAGACAGGGGCCGCCTGTGAAGCTTCGGCGGCCCCTGTGGTCGACTCCTCAGGCTGCTCTAGTGCCCCGTAGAGCGCGGGGCAGCGCTTCTCACGGGGTCGACGGACTCCGAGTCGCCGCGCCCGTAGAGCTGGGGGTGCACGAAGCTGCCGGCCTCAACCGCGCGCTTCGGCGACTCGACATCGATGCGGTGCTCCTCGGCAAACCGGTCCGCCCTGATACCGGTCACCATCCACGAGACCTCCATGCCGGGCTCGCCACCCGCTATGCGGAAGACACCGCCGACGAACTTCTCCGCGATGTGGAGACCAGGAGCCGGGGCGCCAATGGCCGTCAGCTGGTAGCGGAAGTCTCGGTTCGCGGCCTCGAACCAGTCGGGCAGCCGCACCAGCGCCTCCCCCGCTCCATCCAAGACCACGTTGCCGTTGTGCACGCTCATCATGTCGGGGCTCTCGACGTACGCCTGGCAGAGATACGAGTTCTCCGGGTCGAGCGGGTGGTCGATGCGAGTACCGCCGCCCCCTTCGAACACCGTGCCTGTCACGTTGACGTCGCCGGCGAAGTACCCCGCGTAGGTCTCGGTCCCGCCGATCGAGGCACTGCCGTAGACTCCGTATGCGTAGTCGCCGCCCTGCGCATGGCCTGCGACACCAATGTGCGCGCCCGAGGTCGCGCCCCCTATCACCCATCCGTTCACTCCGATGTACTCGTCGGCGCCGACCGGGTCAACCCGCCCCAACACGCCGATGCGGCCGCCGTGCCCCTCGACTCCCAGTCCGTAGCCGTCCTGGAAGGCAGACCAACCGTAGACCCCAGTCTGGTCAGCCTGGGGACCGGCGGAGCAGATCCCCTCCACCCCGTGGGCATCCCATTCAGTCGACACAACGTCGAAGCGGCCGGCGACGTCGTTGACCTCCCAGTCAATCACGTGCATGCCCGCCTCGGGCGTCGTCGTCCCCAGACAGATGCTGAAGTTGGACTGGTATAGGTACGAACTCGTCACCTGGGTCGGCGTGACGAACCGGGGGATGTAGTTGTTCGCGCCGGTCCCGGTGATCCCCCCTCCGGAAGGCGCCTGCCACGTCCCGAACCCGTCGGAGTCCGATGTCAGGACGTATCCATCGGACGCCCCGGAAGACATCTCGAACCCGACGACCTTCGCCGTCCCCTGAACGTCGATGCCCATGCCGCCCTCGAAGACACCGGAGTAGCCGTCGAAGTGGGCTGTCGCCCTGAGGGCGGGTCCACCGCCCATGCTCTCGGCGAGCACGCCGTCTTCCGAGTCGTTGGAGACGAAGTGGCCGCCCCTGTGGCCGTCTCCGCCCACTCCATACACCGCAGCACCGAGCGCAGGGTACGGGCTGTCCGTGATGCCGGCGTAGAACCCACCGGCGGTGGCGCCGTAGTTCCGCGCGCGGACAGTGAAGTTCCCGTCCGAGGAACCATTGCTGAAGTCGGCGCCCATCTGATCGCCGGTCAGCAGGTTGAGCTTTGCGGTGGTCGAGTGCGGGCCGATGCTCACGTTGCCGTTGCCGCGAACAACGTCTTCGCCCAGCATCTCCCAGTCGCCATCGTCACCCTCCGACTCGTTCGCGAACGCGGCCCGGGCGGCGTATGGTACGGCGGTGAACATGGTGCGGGGCACGAGGGGCGCCTCCCCCTCCACCGCGATCTCAAGCCAGTACTGCGCGTCGAAGTCGAGACCGGTGAGAGGTGTCACCTCACCCAGTCTGACGTTCATTGTGCCGTCCGCGACGGTCACAGTCTGGGACTCGCTCCAGAGTTGTGCCCCTCCAGTCTCGGCGTCATAGATGCGAAACTCGACAGCGTAGCTGCCGCCCGGGACAGGACTCCCGCCCGAGTCCCTCAATACGCCCTGGTATCCGATGACCTCTGACATCGCTGCTGCCTGCCACGCCAGACAGGCAAGCGCGAGCACGACCAGTGGCGGTACGATGCGCCTCACGGTCCACCTCCTAATCGGGGCACGTTCGTGCGCACCTTCCGTAACGGCGGGAGCGCCGGCCCGTGCCGCTAATGGAATACGGGATACCTCGATAGTGCACCAGAATTGACTGTTGGTCAAGTACTGATGCAGAGGGGAACGGGATGCTCAGCGGGAACGGAGCATCTCCTCCAGCGCCTGCAGGAAGGCCGAACGGTCACGCTTGTCGAAGGGCCTCGGACCGCCGGTCTCTACCCCCATGTCGCGCAGCTCGCTCGCCAGCTCACGCGCGGCCATCGCCTCCCCTATCGAGTCCTCGGTGAACTCGCGGCCACGATGCCCGAGGACGCGAGCCCCCAGCTTGAGGCAGCGGTCGGCGAGCGGGATGTCGCCAGTGACAACGACGTCTCCCGCATGGGCGTGCTCGACGATCCAGTCGTCCGCCGCGTCGAAGTCGCCCTTCACTACGACAAGCTCTACCCCGCTCTCTGGCGTCCGCATCCACTGGTCAGCGACGAGGACCACTGGAACACCGTGCCGCTTCGCGACACGATACGTCTCCTCTTTGATGGGACACGCGTCGGCGTCTACCAGGACGGTGGTCATGTCCGCGAGCCTCCGGTCTCTGTTCTGGTCACATCCAACTGACGTTCGCCTTCTTCCGCTCCGGCCACTTGCTGAAGGTGACCTTCGGGTAGCCCATGGCCATCCCGGCGAACACCTTGTGGGTCTCCGGCAGGCCAAGGAACTCGGGGATCCGCCTGTCGCGCGAGCAGGCCGCCACCACGAATCCCGTGTAGAAGCTGCCCAGACCGAGCGCCTCCGCCGCGAGCGTGGCGTTCTGGAGCGCGAGGTTGGCGTCGGCGGAGGGGAAACCCCGGACCGTGTCGCTCGCGAAGAGCAGAAGCGTCGGGGCATCGTGCAGGATCACGTCGGTGCCTCCACGGAAGATCTCGACGAGCCCGTCGGTCTCCGCGGCCATCCCTGCATAGAGCGCCACGTGCCGCGCTCCTACGACCGGGCGCATCACCATGCGGCCTATCGGTGACTTGAACGGGCGCATCATCTTGAGAAGCGCTTCGACGGTGAGCTCGGCGACCCTGCGGAGCCTGTCCTTGTCCTGAACGACGACGTACTCGACGGACTGCGCGTTGTGCCCGGTGGGCGCGAACCGACCGGCCTCGATCACCTTCTCGACGTCGGCCCGGTCGACGGACCGGCCGTCGTACACCCGCCTGGAACGCCTGGCCCGGACGAGCTCGAGAACCTGCTCGTAACCGGGAAGCAGATCCTTAGAAATGGGTCGAACGGTCCCCTCGGGGTAGGACGGGTGACTGATGGCGCCAGTCGGGCACACTGCAACGCAGTGTCCGCACGCGAAGCACGTCGAGGGGCGGACTACCGTTGGGACCGCGCTCTCGTCCTTCCGCTGCAGGATGCCCCTGGCGCAGACCCGCGTGCACAGGCCACAGCGCGCGCAGGCTTCCTTGTCGATGGTGATGCGGGACATCGTGCCCTCCTGACCGTGAGAGTGGTCGAACGCCGCACGAGATGGCAGGAGGCTACCAGCCGAACGGCCCTCTGGCAACGAGAGAGGCTCCCGGTCTTCGCCGGGAGCCCCTTCGTGCCACCTGGTACCGCTAGTTTCCGTTCTCTACTCGTCCCCTGGCTTCCAGACCTCCCAGACTCTGCCCGCGAGTTCCGGCTCGGGCGTGAGGGTCTTCTTGCCGGGCTCCCATCCGGCCGGCGTGACCTCGCCCGTCTTCCGGACGTGCTGGAACGCCTTGAGCTGACGTATGGTCTCGGCTACGCGCCGACCCACACTGGGCGTCAGTACCTCCTTGGCCTGAATGATGCCGTCGGGGTCGATGATGAAGCGGCCGCGGATGTCGACGCCGGCCGCCTCTTCATAGACGCCGTAGACGGTTCCGATCCTGCCGCCCGCGTCCGACAGCATGGGGAACGGGATACCACCGTCGACCATCTTGGATAGCTCGACCTCGTTCCAGATCTTGTGGGTGAAGCGGCTGTCGGTGCTCATCGACAGGACGACCGTGTCGAGCTCCTTGAACTTCGGGAAGGCGTCGGCAACTGCCGACAGTTCCGTCGGTCAGACGAAGGTGAAATCGCCGGGGTAGAAGCACAACACCACCCACTTCCCCTTGTAGTCTGAGAGCTTGATGTTCTTGAAACCCTCGCCCTGGACGTAGGCAGACGCCTCGAAGTCCGGCGCCTCCTTACCGACACGTGCCGTCACCATCGTCGCTCCTCCGTGTGGTCTCGTGTCGCTCTGTGCCGGCGCAGATTCGGCCGTCATCGGCCCTGCCGCGGCAGACACGCACCCGTCCTTCTCCTTCGCCATCGCCCTTCTCCTCTCTCCACGCTGTGGCGGGTTCCTTCCGGTCTCACCCGGCGAACCCCAACGGTTGGTGGCGCGCCGGAGGCGTCGCTCCTGACCTCACTCGCCCCGCGCCGCACCTCTCAGTGCTGCTCCTCATCGCTGCCCATGTTCGTGGGCCTCATGATCTCCACCGGGTTCGCAGGCAAGAGCTTCTCCCATTCCCCGTACATGCAGTTGGGCAGAACGAACCAGTCGACACCCCAGTGGCAAAGCGCCGCGTCGACCGCGGCTTCGCGAGCCGCGACGGCCCGCAGATAGTCCTCTGACCCCGCGTCCTCGCCGAGCCGTTCGGCCGCGAAAACCTCGGAGAAATCGCGGAGATTGTCGCCGAAGATCATGAGGACGTTGTAACGCGCGGACACGGCGTCGCGTCTCGGCGACTTGTCCGACGATGCCCCGGTGGGCTTCAGGTAGAGCCGGTCCTCGATGCCCTCGACGTTCAGACCGAGCCTCTCGAGCACGGCCACCGTGTGTTCCTGATTAGCGGCGTTCCTGTTCGACAGGTAGACTACGCTGACACCCAGACCCTCCGCCTTCTCAATGAACTCCCTCGCTCCGGGAACCAGCAGGACCTCGTCGACACCATCCTGCTCGTAGGCGAACCACAGATCGCGAGTGAACTCGAGTTCGTTCTCGTAGACGAACGTCTGGAAGCTCGTGATGTCGAGAACGGTCTCGTCGAGGTCCATGACGACGGCCGGCCGCGCGGGGGGCGGACCGGCTTCCTCCATCAGTTCCTCCAGCCGGTACCCCGCCGCCGTGTAGATGGAGTAGCAACACGCCCGGTACTCCGCCGAGGCCATCGTGTACACGTTCGCCATCAGGGCGCCCTGCTCCGGAACGACGGAAGAAAGATCGGACGTCGGGTCCCCGTCGGCGGTGGCAACCACCGCGAACAGGATCAACAGGATGATCAGGACCGTCTTACGTCGGTGTCGCATGTCGTCTCCGTTCGAGCCAGGTGTGCGGGTGGAACGCCAGTCGTTCTTGCGTCGCCGAACGCCTCCCTTCGAACCGTCTTCAGGCTGAGCAGGTGCGCCGTTACGCCCACCGCGACCACGAGCAGGAGCACGCGGACCAGCGTGCTGTCGGTGAAGAAGATACCAGCAAGGCCGAGGAAGCACCAGAGGGTGGCAATGCAGACGACCTTGGTGGACATCGTTGTGGCCCTGTGCTCGATGTAGTTCCTAAGGTAGGCACCCACCCACCTGTTGTTCATGAGCCACTCGTAGAAGCGGTCAGAACTTCGGATGAAACACGCCGCGGCCAGGAGGAGGAAGGGCGTCGTCGGCAGAAGCGGCACGAAGATGCCCGCGACGCCGAGACCGACACAGACGAGACCGGCACAGATGAGCACCGGCCTCAGTGCGGCCGGAGCCCGCCTGACCGCCCTCCGGGCTTCGTCACTCATCCCCGACCTCCGGGCGGGCGCCGCCAGGGACGCCGCCCCGGGCACCCGCGCACTCGCGACACAACCCCCTGACCTCCACACAGATCCGCGAGACGGTGCCCAGCTCCGCAAGGCCCCGCGGAGCGACAAGCCCGTCGAACTCCTCGTGCTCGAAGTCCCGCACCGAGCCGCAGTTCTCACATACGAAGTGGTGATGCGAGTGCAGGTTCGCGTCGAACCTCGTCCGCTCCCTTCGCGGGCCGAGCGTCGTGATCATCCCGAGGTCTTCCAGCACCCAGAGCGTCCTGTATACGGTGTCCAGTGACACGGTGGGCAGACGCTCGCGCACGCCCTCGAAGATGGTCTCAGCGTCCGGGTGGTTCTCTGCGGACGCCACCTCGCGGAAGATCTCGAGGCGCTGCTGGGTCAGCTTGAGGCTGGCTTCCCGGGCGGCGTCCCTGAGTCGGTCCAGCTGCTGCTCCAGCCCGGGGTCGGTCACACGCACACGAAACTCCTGGTCAAGGGGAATTATTAGATACGAATCTATCGACATCAAGCTCGGCGGTCAAGCCGTTTCGGCCCCTTGCCCACCCCTGAGCCGGGAGGCAGCTAACCGCGTAGACGGCCCTCAGAGGCCGTTCTGTGGCCACTGCTGGGACCGGACACCGATTCGTGCTATAATGGGTAGAGAGTGAGTTTCGAGGCCTTCTGAGCGTTCGCAAGAGGTGAATCACCAGCCATGAAAGGTGAGACTATGGTCCGTTTGCTGGTCGCTCTGACCCTGGTCGCTCTGCTGGTCCCGGCCAACTCCGGCGCCGTGGACGTGACCTTCCGCGTCCGAATGGCGTATCAGGTCGAGATGGGCGTCTTCGACCCGGCGAGCGACTTCGTCGACCTCGCGGGCACGTTCAACGACTGGGGCACGAACCCGCTCCTCCCCCTGTCCGACGCCGACGGCGACAGCATATACGAGACCACCATCTACGGCTTTTCAGCGTCGGAGTACATCGAGTACAAGTTCCGCCTGAACGGCCAGTGGGACGGGACCGAGGAGTTCCCCGGCGTCGGCAACAACCGCGTCTACACCGTTCCCTCTGAAGACGACACGATCACCGTCTGGTACAACGACATGCAGCCGGGCGGAGGCTACGACCCGAGCGAACTCGGATGGTGGAACGACACGGTCTTCTACGAGATCTTCGTACGCAGTTTCTACGACAGCGACGGTGACGGCATCGGTGACTTCAACGGGCTGACGCAGAAGCTCGACTACCTCAACGACGGAGACCCCGAGACCGACGACGACCTCGGTGTCACGGGCATCTGGCTCATGCCCATCCAGGACTCTCCGAGCTACCACGGCTACGACGGCGTCGACTACCGGTCCATCAATCCGGACTACGGTACTATCGCCGACTTCCAGGCCTTCCTGTCGGCCGCGCACGACCGCGGCATCAAGGTCATCATTGACTACGTGATGAACCACTGCTCGAACCAGCACCCCTGGTTCGTGCAGTCAGCCGCGGAGGACCCGTACTACCGCGACTTCTTCCGCTGGTCCGAGTACGACCCGGGCGGCTCTGGCCCGTGGGGCCAGACCGTCTGGCACTGGGGCGACCCGGACTGGTACTACGGGCTCTTCACGAGCGGGATGCCGGACCTCAACTACGAGAACCCGGCCGTCAAGGACTCGATGTTCCAGACCGCTACCTGGTGGCTCGACACGGTAGGCGTCGACGGATTCCGTCTGGACGCGGTGCTCTACCTCCTCGAGGACGGCCACGAGCTTCAGAACACTCAGGCGACGCTCGACTTCTGGGCCGACTACAACGCGCACGTGAAGTCCGTGAACCCGGACGCGTTCTCCGTCGGGGAAGCGTGGACGAACACGAGCACCGTGCTGCAGTACGTGTCGGAGGAGAGGCTGGACACCTGCTTCGAGTTCGACCTCTCGTACGCGATGGTCGACGCCGTCAACTACGGAGACGCCGGGTGGGTGGGCACCAAGGCGAACCAGGTCTACCACCTGTACCCGTACCTCCAGTACTGCACCTTCCTCACGAACCACGACCAGGACCGGACCTTCACGCGCGTCGGCGAGGACGAGGGCAGGGCCAGGGCGGCAGCAGGCATCTATCTGACGCTTCCGGGCGTGCCCTTCCTCTACTACGGCGAGGAGATCGGGATGGTCGGGAGCGGCGACCACCTCAACATCAGGACGCCGATGCAGTGGACGGACGGGGCCAACGCGGGGTTCACGACCGGCTCGCCGTGGAACTACATCCAGTACAACTACGCGCAGTACAACGTTGAGGACGAGGATGCCGACCCCGGCTCGCTGCTGGAGTGGTACAAGACGCTGATCCACGCCCGCAACGCGTCGCCCGCGCTGAGGCGGGGCACGCACGAGCCGCTAGCAACCTCCGACTCGCGGGTGCTGGCCTTCGTCCGCGAGCACGAGACGCAGAGGGTGCTCGTAATGGTGAACACCTCATCGAGTTCCGTCGGGAGTGTGACACTGACGGGCTCGGCCCTGAGCCTCGAGCCCGGTGAGCACACCCTGAACGACCTCCTCGATCCGGGCGACACGCTCGACGTCACGGTCACGCCGTCCTACACGATCGAAGGCGTGAGCCTCTCGGGACACGAGACCGCCGTCTACGAGTTCGCCGACAGCAGCGGAGTCGACCCCGGCGACGATGACGAGCCGCAGACCGGCCTGCTGCTCAGGCCCAGTTTCCCGAATCCCTTCGGTCCGATGACGACGATCAGCTACGCGCTTCCCGCCGACTCGCACGTGCGCCTGGGCGTTTACGACGTGGCGGGACGCGAGGTCGCCCTTCTCGAGAACGGGGTGAGGAATGAGGGCCCGCACGAGTTCAGGTGGGACGGCACGGAGGCGGACGGAGAGCCACTCGCGACGGGTGTGTACTTCGTTCGCCTCGCTGCAGGAGGAGAAGTGAGGAACTCGAAGGTCGTGCTCGTCAGGTAGGCGGTACGGACAGACGGCGACACACAGACGGCCCGGTTCACCACGACCGGGCGTTCTTGTGCCCACGAACCGCGCCCGCGAACACCAGAAACCGCTAGTCTCCTGAGCACCAATCATGTAAGGTTGGGACGGCTCGGTATCACGCGCTTCAGAAGCGCCTTCCTCATCTACCGGGAATGTCCCACCTTCGGCCCGCGACGGTGGCGAGGTCTCAGGAGTCCCCACATGGCCATCTCCGTAGTCGACCTGTCTACCGACGCTCGCGGGCTCGGTCCCTTTCTCGACCTGCCGTCCGCCGTCTACAAGGGCGACCCGCACTACTGCGCGTCGCCGCGGGGCGCAGTCCTTGAGGACGTGGCGAGGGACGAGTTCAAGGACGACCAGCGCGTGCTGGTCGCGACCGACGACGGGACGCCTGTCGCGCGCCTCGTTGCAAGACGTTCGCTCAAGCTCAGGGACGACGAGGGACGCCCGCACGGGATGCTCGGCTTCTTCGAGGCGCTCGACCGCCCACGCGCAGTAGACGCGATCCTCCGGGAGGGCGTCCGCTGGCTCAGGGAGACGGGCGCCGGCGTCATCGTAGGCCCCATGAACGGCGACACCTGGCACAGCTACCGCTTCAACACCGGGCCGTTCGAGGCGCCCCCTTTCCTTATGGAACCATACAACCCGCCCTACTACCCGACCCTCTGGGAGCGTTTCGGCTTCTCGGTTCTGGAAACCTACTACTCCCAGCGCGTGCTCGATGTCAGGGTCTTCGCCGACAGCCTTGAGTCCAAGCACGAGCGCGCCGTCGCGAACGGGTACGAGATGCGGCGGCTCGACAGCAACCGGTTCATCGAGGAACTCGAGACCATTCACACTCTCTCGACCGAGAGCTTCGCAGACAACTTCCTCTACTCCGACATACCGCTTCGGGAGTTCCTGAGAATGTACTCCGGCGCGCGCAGGCTTCTCGATCCGGACCTCACGTGGTTCGCGGTGGCACCGGATGGCAGCACGGCCGGCTTCCTCTTCGGGTTCCCCGACGAGTTCCGGGCGGTTGCCGCAATGAGAGGGAAGCGCGGAGCGCTCGCATCGCTGAGGTTCCTTTCCGCCAGGGGCGAGACCGACACGGTCAACATCAAGACCGCGGGCGTGGCCCGGGCCCACCGTCGAATGGGCCTGTTCGCCGCGCTGATGCACTGCGCGTGCACGGAGGCCCTGCGGAAGGGCTTCCGCGCGGTGAACCTGTGCCTCATCAAGGAGGGGAACCCCTCGGGCGTTCCGGCGGAAGCGTTCGCGACCATCCTGAGACGATACGCCCTCTACCAGTACACCGGGCGGGACATCGGCTAGAGCGTCCATTCGGTTGCGCCCGGGGGAGCCGACCTCGATGGCCCCAGAAACGAACCCCAACGTCGTAGCGGCGTTCCGCGAGACGGTCGCGCGCGTCCCGAGCAAGACTGCGCTCGTGATAGACCACGGCGGCAGCGTGGAGACCTCCACGTTCTCCGAGCTCTGGGACAGGGTGGACCGCGTCTCAGCCGGTCTCGTTCGCTGCGGGTTCGGCCCGGGAGAGCGCGCCATCATCATGGTGCCGCTGTCCGTGGACCTCTACGCGGTGTTGACCGGCGTGCTCAAGATGGGGGGCGTGGCCGTCTTTGTCAGCCCGTGGATGAGCCCGGAGCACATCGCGTCGAGCGCCGACCTCGCGTCGGCCGACGCCTACATAGGAAGCGGCAAGAGCCAGCTACTGCGCGCCCGGCACGCGAAGCTCAGGGAGATACCGCTGTCGGTCACGACGGGCGCCCGGTTCTGGCGGGTTCCCGCGCGGCTCTCGCTCTCGGAACTCCGGTCGCAGCCCGGCAGCGGCGAGGTGGAACGGGTCGGCGCTTCGGACCCGGCGCTCATCAGCTTCACGAGCGGCTCGAGCGACGTTCCCAAGGCCGCCAACAGAACACACGACATCCTGGCCGGGCAGCAGAAGGCCTTGGCCGAGGAGTTCCCGCTCCGCGAGGACGACGTAGACATGACGATGTTCCCGGTCTTCGCGCTCAACAACCTCGCGAACGGGGTGACGTCGGTCGTGCCCAACATGACCTTCGGGGAGAACGCGCGCCTCGACTCCGCGGGGGCGGTGGCGCTCATGGTCGAACACGGCGTGACCACGTGCTCCGCCTCTCCGCCAATAATCGACGGGCTTGCCGGGCAGCTTCGCGCCGACCCCAAAACGAGGACGCGTCTGCGGAGGGTGCTCTCCGGCGGCGCGCCCGTCTTCGACGCGCAGCTGACGTCGTGGAACGAGTCGTTCGCCGGCACTGAGGTCGTCGTCGCGTACGGCTCGACCGAGGCCGAGCCCGTCGCACACATCGGCGCCGAGGAACGGCTCAGCGCGGCGAGCGACGTCCGTCCGGGAAGCCCCGGGCTATGCACCGGACGCCCGGTGGGACGGGTCAGGACGAAGCTGATACGAATACACCACGGGCCGGTCGCGCTCGAGAGCGGGAGCTGGTCGTCGTGGGAGATCCCTCCGAACGAGATCGGAGAGCTGGTCGTCGCCGGCGAGCACGTGTGCAGGGACTACTACCGCAACCCCTCGGCCACAGCGGAGACCAAGATCGAGGACTCCGAGGGCACGGTCTGGCACAGGATGGGAGACACCGGCTACTTCGACGGAGGCGGCAGGTTCTGGCTGGCCGGGAGGGTCCACTCGACCATCAGGCGCGCGGGCGGCTCGGTCCACCCGCAGCTCGTAGAGCAGGCGGCACTCGGCGACGGGACGTCCGTCGCGCGGGCAGCGGCGGTCGGCCTCGCCGACGCGAGGCTCGGCGAGCGCGTGGTGCTGGTCCTCGAACTCGCTCACGAGCAGAAGGCCCGGGACGGGCGCCGGGTAGTCGGCGAGGTCGAGCGCAGGCTGGCCGACGCGGAGCTGACAGTCGACGAGGTCATCGTCTCCGACGGCCCGCTGCCGCTCGACCGCAGGCACCGGGCCAAGATAGACTACCCCGGTCTGCGCAGGAGCCTGGAGCGCGGGGCCGCGCGCGGCGAAGGAGGTTCGTGATGTCCGCATCCGCTGTCACACGTAGCTCACCGTTCGCGGCGCGCCTCGGCGCGTACCTCGGCGAGCGTTTCCCCCCGCTCGGCCACGGGCTCATCGTCATCGCCTACTACGCGTCGAACCACTCGGTCGCCAGCGCGCTCGCCACGCCGTCCGAGCCGGTGACGTTAGGTCTCAACGCGCTCGCGGGAGCCGTCACTGTCTTTCTGTTCTTCTTCCACCTGCGGATGTTCGACGAGCACAAGGACCGCGAGGACGACGACACGTTCCACGCGGAGCGCGTCTTGCAGCGCGGCGTCGTCACCCTGCGCGAGCTCAGGACCGTCGGCATCGCCGGTATCGGGCTCGAGTTCGTCCTGGCCGCCCTGTGCGGACCCGCTGCGCTCGTCTCACTGGCCATCGCGTTCGTCTACTCGCTCCTGATGCTGCGCGAGTTCTTCGTGCGCGAGTGGCTCAAGCGTCACTTCGTCGTCTACGCCCTGAGCCACATGCTGGTGATGCCGCTCCTCGCCGCGGTCGTGCTGGGGTTCGCGACGGGGCTCCACATCTGGCAGGCTCCACCGTGGTTCTGGGCCTTCGCGGCGTTCGGCTTCCTCGCCGGACTCAACTTCGAGGTCTCGCGGAAGATGAAGGCGCCCGAGGACGAGGTCGACGGGGTCGACTCCTACACGAAGATCCTCGGCACGTTCACGGCGGCCTACGCCGTGCTCGTGCTCCGCGCGCTCGACGTCGCGATAGCCGCCGCCGTCGGGACGCGCCTCGGCGTCGGGAAGTGGTTCTACGCCGTGCTCGCGGTCGCCCTCCTCGTCTGCGTGGCCAGCGTGGTGGCGTTCCGGACGAGGCTGTCGCCGCGGACGGCCAAGGGGATGGAGACCTGGTCCGTTCTGCTGCTCCTGCTGTTGAACCTCTCGATGGCCTTCGCCGTCTGCGCGAGACTCGGGATCGCCTGGGGGAATCCATGACGGACGCGCGAAGCGCGGCGGCCGCACCGCCCGGGCTGATCTGCCCCGGTGGAGAGGCCGCGTCGGAACTCGCACCCGCTCTCGGCGGGAAGGCGAACAACCTCATACACGTGGGCCGCGCGGGCATGGCGGTCCCCGCGTGGTACGCCGTGACGACCGCTGCGTCGTCGCTGGCGCTCGAGCGCGCCGGGGTGGCGGACCGCGTAGCCTCTCGCCTGCGCTCGGCGGCCGCCCCGGGCGCGGCGCGCCGGACCGCGCCAGGCGACTCGCTCGCCGCGGCCTCCGCGGAGATACGCGAGTGGGTCTCCGGTGTGGAGCTGCCGGAGGAACTCGTACGCGAGATCGAGGGCGTCCACTCGAGCGTGATACCTGAGGGCTCTCTCGTCGCCGTGCGCTCGTCGGCGATCGGCGAGGACGCGTCAGGCGAGTCGTTCGCGGGACTTCACGACAGCTTCCTCTTCGTCAGAGGACGCGAAGAGCTTCTCGACGCCGTCAGAAAGGTCTGGGCGTCGGCCTACAACGAACGCGCCCTCTCCTATCGCAAGGAGAAGGGTCTCCCCCTCGAGGACATCGCGGTCGCCGTCATAGTCCAGCAGATGGTCCACGCGCGCTCGAGCGGCGTGGTCTTCACCGCGAATCCCGTGACCGGCAACCCGCACGAACTGGTGGTCAGCGCCCTCTACGGCGCCGGTGAGGGACTCGTGAGCGCGGGGCTCGACGCGGACAACTACACCGTCTCGAAGCAGGACCTCTCGTTCCGAGAGGACCTGGCGTCGAAAGAGGAGCGCCTCGTCCTCGACGACTCCACGGGCAGGGGGCTCAAACGCGAGCCGCTCCCGGAGCCACTGCGAGAGGCGAGCACACTGACCGGCGAGCAGGTGATGAAGGTCGCGGAGGTCGGCCTCGCGCTCGAGCGCCACTTCGGCCGGCCCCAGGACATCGAGT